>WPCG01087066.1_pt1 | contig 142717 bp, 118 predicted proteins | sample 5403311 | NCBI WGS metagenome assembly WPCG01 (sample SAMN12869467, study PRJNA574797) | sludge metagenome | isolation source: wastewater treatment of Control | place: China:Beijing | collected 2019-05-17 | reverse complement strand
ATAACACCTTATATATGTAAAGTCATTATGGATGATGATAAAACACCTTTAATGCCTTATAAAAGACCCATGACTAAAAAGGGGTACTTCAAGAAATATGAATATGTGTATGATGAAGAATATGATTGTTATCTATGTCCTAACGAGAAAATATTAAAGTACAGCACGACTAATCGAGAAGGTTATCGCCTCTATAAATCAAATCCTAAAGAATGTAAGAAATGTCCATTTATTCATCAATGTACTGGTAATAAGAAGTTTCAAAAGGTCATTACTCGTCATGTATGGGACGATTATAAAGAAGAAGTTGTACATCACATTCGTCATAGTGATGCATGGAAAGAAATATATCCCCAGCGAAAACAAACAATCGAACGATGCTTCGCAGATGCCAAAACAAAATATGGGATGGGATTTACCCGATATACTGGAAAACAAAGAGTGTTTGATGATATACTCTTGCTTTTTAGTGCCATGAATATGAAAAAGATGGTTAATTACTTGGATAGAATACACCAAAACAACCATCTTAATAAACTATATTCAACTATTTTTCAGAAAATTGAAGCATTTGCTTCTTTTTTTATTTCCAACAAAAAAGAGAGCCTTCAAACATGAATGTTTGTCAACTCTCTGAACATATGTTTAGACATATGCTCTTCTTTTACTCATGACTAGTTCTTTAGCAATTAAATACACAAACAATAATCCAATAAGCATCAAATAAAAACAAATACTCATTAATTTCTTTACAATAATCATACCTAGATACTCCTTGTTGTTTTGATATTCTTATCATAACAAAGGTTTTTTACTCAACCATCATTAACAAGTGAAATTTACCAATATTTTCTATTGAATCCTATTTAATAGTACATATACTTAATTATGTGTCCGTTATATAGGACATTATATTTACTGAGTAATGGGGTCTTTCTATTTAATAAACTAAGTTTTTCGTGTTGTTAACTCGCAATGCCATCGATGCATTCATAAGACAACCAACAATATCGCTTTGAATAAAAATTTACTTTAACAATCAATTATGATTGTTCAATCACCTTTTAAAACATGAAAAAAGAAATCGACAAGCACCTATTCTTTTCAGAATTATTGTTCTGGATTTAGTGCAATTGAATCATACGTGTCTTAATGATTATATGTACTTTTGATATTACTTTAAACATGATTTACATTGTGTTGATTTTAATAATTTATACTTTGAGTATTAACTTACTCTTACTTAAAACTCTGAATTATCAAACTCGTTTTTAATATAATGATCAATTAATGCATACGCTTGACTTGGTTTTTTACAGTTAATAAACTCGTCATAATTGGTTTGAACACCAAAAAAAGCCATAATTTCACGTAGTATTTTCAAATGTGTTTCATGATCAATAGGTGCTAAAACTAAAATTACATTGGCTACTAACTCTTCAGAGAAATAAATACCCTTTTTAAAGATTCCCATCGCTAATCCTAATCCAGATACTCCATCTTCCGGTCTTGAGTGTGCTATTGCTAAACCTGGTTCTAAGTAAATATATGGTCCATTAGAAACTATGTTTCCTACCATTTTATCAATATACTCTTGAGATATTTTTTTACTATCCAATAATGGTTGTGATGATAATTGTATCGAAGTACGCCAATCTTTTTCTTCATTAAATACTTGAATATCACTCTCACTCATAACATCTATCATCGATGGATTTTTAACAATTGGTATTTCAAAGTTGCGATTCATTTGAGACTTAAAGAATGCTGTTAGTTCGTTTTTCAATTGTTTGTAATTTGATGGTGCAACATACTTTGAAATAACCGATATAACGCCATCAATAAAGTCAGGATTGATACCTAAATTAATGTACTTGGATAAAGTGACAAGGAGATTTGCCTTATCTTCTTCTGTTAAAATTGGATTCACTTTAATTGTGGGTATTTTTTCTCGTAATGTCACTGTAGATATGATGATATTTACATTTTTATCCGCTTCACTTAGTTGCTCTGTAGACACTATCTGATGGACTTGAAGGTCTGTGGATAAAGATTCAATTTCTTTTTGTAACATTTTTGCTGTCGCAACACTATCTGGACAATAAATACCTACTTGAAGCTTAACACGATGGTGCTTTCCTGCTTTCATATGACCACCAAAGTGTAACGTTAGATAGGCAGCTTCATTATCTGAAATTGGTACACCTATACTCTTACTTACATATTGCATAACATCTTTTGTTATTTGAAAGAGTTCTGGATAGTTAGATTTGATTTGATTAACTAATGGATTACCAATTTGAACCCCATATCGATACCGATATAAACTCATTTTCAAATGTACAAAAATTGCTCGTTCTATTTCTTGACGTTCGCTAAATTCAATACATGCGATACGTTCAAATTCACTAATTAAATTACGTGTAAGTTCAAACATCTCTTGATCCATTTTTGATGAAATTTTTAGATTTGGAGTCACTTGAATTCGAGATCCAAGTAGGTGAATGGCAATATAGATGACTTCATTAACATCAAAATCATGAAAGATTTGACGAGTATACACATACTCTCTTGTATCAATCACGCTTTGAACATCAATATCTTTAAATGCATTTTCATTGAGTGGCTGTTCATTTTGACTTAAAAGTACAGCAAGTGATAAAAGCGCTCCTTCAACATAACGTGTATCAAGCAAGCATTCTATCTTTTTTAAACGACGTAGATTTTCATTAACATTTTCGACATTAATGGCAATTAATACACCACGATGATAGAGTTCAATAACTTTGTTAAAGTGAAAAAGAAAAACTGAACGCTTTTTAATTGCATTACCGCGCACTCGTATACCATTACGTTTTTCTGTCACAACTTTTAAATCAAAGTTGTTTAACTCTGTTTTTACTACATTCATATCTGCAATAATCGTATTTCGACTCACCAAGCATATCCCCATTAGTTCATCAACATTAACTGCATCTTTACTTGTTAGTAAACGTAAAATAATAATGCTTATTCTTTCCATAGGCAAAAACTGAAAATATGGTTGTGGTATATTTTCAGTTGATAAACTATGAATGGTGTCTTTTTGTGGCTCACTTAAATACAAACCCTTGTTTCGTTCGATTTGTATTTCATCCACATTTACTGTCACTAACCAATCGTTTATCTTACACAAGTCATAATAAATGCTTCGTCTAGAAACATTCAACAACTGTGCCAACTGGTTAACAGTTATGTAGTCATGTGAGTTTAAAAGTGTATTTAAAATTGATTGACTACGTGAATCTAGTGGAAAGTTTTGTGTCATTGTCATACCCTCACTTAATCAGTAGGAACCATACTCATGTATGATGTATCGCAAATTGATTGTACATCAAACTTACCATCTTTTACATGTATTTTTGTTAAACTAGCACCTGGTATGTGTCCATCGCACCAGTAATCTTTCCATTGACGATTTAAAGCATGCATCACAATCGATCGCACTACTAAACCATGACAAACAATAAGGATATTGCCCTTATCATGTTTGCTTAAAATATCGTTTAAACAACCTATAACATTATTATGAAAATCAACTATAGGTTGAACTCCTTTAATTGGAGTCGTATACGCTTCAGGATCATTGTAAAAATCATCAAATATTTCAGGATGATTTGCAATAGCGTCATCAAGGTTTTTACCTTCAAACTCACCAAAATGCAGTTCAATCAAATAATCACAAACTTCAATTTCTGTGTTGTGGTTTTCCAAAATTATTTCTGCTGTTTGTTTTGTTCTTCCGGTAGGTGAACGATACGCTTTTTCAAACTTCACATTTTGCAAATGTTTCGCAAGCTGTGCTGTAACTTCAAGACCTTCCTCGTTAAGTTTTGAATCCGATGTTCCTTGAAACAAACGTTGATCATTCATCACTGTTTTCCCATGTCTTGTTACATATAAAGTAATCATTTCTTACCTTTGTTTTTCCTGTTTCTTGCTTGCAAATCTTCTATGGTTAAGTTTTCTTCTTCAATATTTGCTAGTTTTAAATACCCTTTTGGTATTGTCATATACTTAAGATGAGGTTTTAATATTATCGCAATGACAAACGCAATGGCAAGCATAAATAAATTATCTGTTAAGAACCCTATGATTAAGTTTGCTAAAGAAATAATAACTAATCCATAAAACTCAATCGGTTTCATTTTGGTTCTTCTTTCTTTATTCTTCTGTATTGTAATCATGTCCTTCCGTAGACTGGAACGTATGTCCACTAGCCTCTAACACTTTACACTGTACATATGTGTATGCGTTAGTTTCTAACCTTTCTAACATATCATAACATTTTTTAAGTGAAACATCCGCTAAGATAACCCCATGTTCTCTTAATGAAGTACCATATGGTAACGAATGATTTTCCTTAACTAATTTTTGAACATGCTCTCTAACTACTTCTGCTAACTCTACCGATGTAGCTGGTGCATAGCGTAAGCAAGGAAAGCTCCCCATTTTTTTACATGCTTCTGTGATAAGTGGCATTTCGATACCCATAGTCGCAAAAGGCATTAATTCTTTTGGATGTGCATGAATGATTGCTTTAACGCGAGGGTCAGTTTCATAAATGGCCATATGCATGTTTGTTTCACGCGTCATTTTACCATGCCCCTCTACAATATTCATATCTTGATCCACAACTAGAATATTTTCTGGAACTAAACGGCACCATTTATCTTGAGACATCAACGTAGGTGTCATTATCCAATGCTTATCATTAACCTTGACCGTTACATTTCCCCCGGCTGCGTTAGTTAACCAACGATCATACATCAATCTAACTACATCACACAAATCTTGTCTTTCTTGTTTATATAACATTTTATACCCTTTCTATTTTGCATTCATTCATAAGTTTTAATGCATCTTCTACGTCAAAATGAGAAACTTCTCGCTGTTTTGCTTTAGAAGCTCCAACAGCTGTTCCATAACGAAGTACTTCTTCAAGTGGAGCATTTTCATGTATCTTCGCAACTAATCCAGACACAAAGAAATCACCAGCTCCTGTTTCATTTACTTCCTTAATGGTTGGTGGTGTAACAACAATTATTTCATCACCTTTTTTTGCTATGGATCCTTTTTTACCTAACGATACAACCCAAACTTCCGCTAAGTCATCCATTTCACGAAGTGCTTGAATAAAATCATCTTGTGTATGAAGTTCTTTACCTAAAAACTCTTGGAATTCAAACTCATTGGGTTTTACAAGCGTTGGTTTAAACTTTAATGCCGTTGCTAAGTAGTCTTTTGTAGTATCCGCAATAATACGAGCTTCTCTATCTTTCACGATTTGCATTAAATCGTGATAGTCTTCTAACTTAAAACCTTGAGGTGGAGTACCACTAAAGACAACGATGTCATCTTTAGCTACATTGTTTGCTAGAAAATCTTTAATTTTTTGAATACTTAATTCTGATAAAACAAAACCACGTTGAGTAATCATGTAGCTTCCTAGCCCTGTTTCATCCACAACAATAATAGATTCTCTAGTTTCACAATTTTCTTGTTCAAAGAAATGACATTCTACCCCTTTTTTCTCAGCTAAATCTACCATCAACCTACCATTATTCCCACCAACAATACCAGTAGCTTTGTTTGGAATATTCATATAACTTAATGCAACCGAAACATGAATGGCTTTACCACCAATATCATAAATTACATTTTTTGTTTTATTGTTTGCTTTACGAGTAAGTGTTCCTTCTATCTCAATAATATGATCAATTGCTGTATTTAATGTCACTGTAAATATCATTCTTTGCTCCTTTGTGTTAAAGACGACCTTGATTTAAGATCGTCTTTAGTAAACTTAGTAAGTTTTATGCTTCTTCTTCGTCAAATGCTTTGTTTCTAGCTTTAAACTCTTTAACATATAAGAACCATAGCGCTAACCAACCAACAAGCATTGCAATTCCTAAGAAATCACCATTAATAATGTTCGCTGCACGTGAGAACACGAAGCGGAAGACAGGCATTTCCATACCAGACCATGAAATCATTTGTCCAGCAGGAACATTGTATGTTCCAGTTGTAATTGCTAAATCTGTGATAATTGGCGCTAATAAAGTACCAACATATAAGAAGATAGGAACTGACATAGCACCCATAACGATCATACGAACAAGGTTTCCACCTGTGATAATTAATAGAGGTACTACTAAACAGATGTTGATAATACCACCAAGAGGTAGTACGTTGTTTCCTGGTAAGATAACTGCATATAATAGTGTAATAGGTACTAAGATAATTGCAGCAACCCATAATTCTGGAGAACCAGCTAAGAAAGGCCAGTCAAGTCCTATAAAGAATTCACGTCCAGGGAAGCGTTTTTTCATAAATTCACCAGCTGCATCAGAAATAGGTGATAATGCAACCATGAATAGTTTAGCTACCATTGGGAACAATGTTAATGCTGTACCTGTAGATACACCAACAGTTAAAGCACCTTGTACATCATAACCAGCAACTACTGCGATAATAACACCAATGATGAATCCCATTACGTGGTTTTCAGCAAAGATACCAATTTTGTCTTTTAATACTTCTGCGTCAATGTCAGCTTTTAATCCAGGAATCTTTTCCATTAATTTATTAAATGGGTTAAGAACCACTGCAAACATTGCCATGGAGTGTGGACAAGAAACTCCTGGGATACCTGTGGTTTTGTAGATTTGCTTTTGTGTTAAATCAGCATTCCACAGTTCAAATACTACTTGAATAGCACCTATAACTAATGCTAGAGGTACTGAACCAGAAATGGCTGCAACCATAACTGCTGTTAAAATCTTATTCCAAACATTCCACAAGTCAACATTTAATGTGCTTGTTTTGTTAATTGCGATCATAAACAAGTTGATTGCAATTTGAATTGGGAATAGTAGAAACGCATATGGCCAAGCCCAAGCAATTGCTGCTAGTGGTGCCCAACCTACGTCGATAGCTGTTAGTTGAATACCTGAGTTCTCAACTAGTGCCTCTGCTGCAGGGCTTAAAAATCCAAACATGAAATCAACGATCGTTCCCATACCAATGAAGGCAACCCCTAATGTTAAGGCAGCTGAGAACGCATCTTTGAATTTCATTTTTACTAGTAGACCAACAAATACCATTACAAGTGGTAGGAAAATGTGTGATCCAAGACCTAGTACATAATCAAAAATCGTTTGTAAAAAATCCATAAAATCCCCTTTCTTTTCTTTAGCGTATTACGCTATTTATGATGAATTGGATAAATAGTGATAACTTATTTTTTCAGGATTTCAATAAGTTTATCTAATTCTTTATCCATGTTCATTCCGGTTAAAAATGCAATGCCATTTAATACTGGAACTGGATAATCTGTCTTTGGTGCAGTAATGGCAATGTATGCATCACATTGTTTAATATGGGTAGAAATCGATTTGATATCTACTGCATCAACGTGAGCGTTAATCTTTTTCTCTTTTAAAAGACGTGCTACTTTTGATGCAACCATTTGTGATGTTGCTACACCAGATCCACAAGCAACTATAACTCGTTTCACTATGTTTCCTCCTTTTCTAGATGTATGTATTGTTTCAATACATCCATAATTTGGTTGGATGTATTAGCAGCTTCAAGTTTCTTCATTGCTTCTTCATTCATAAACATGTCAATCAAGTTTTGAAGAAGAGTGATTTGACTATCCGCTTTTTTGACAACAAGCATAAAGATGTACTTTGCATTCACTGTGGAATCCAAGGTCCCCATCTCACCAAAAGCTATTGGGTGATGAGGTCGAGTTACTACTATACATGGTTTAATCACATGTTCAGGATCACCATGTGGTATTGCGACAGGAAATGGTTCTGATGGCAATCCCGTTGGATACTTTTTTTCTCTTGTTAGTATGGCATCTAAATAAGATGGACTCACATAGTTGTTTTCAATCAAGTAGTTCGACATTTTTTCTAAAAAGTCATATTGATTATCTGCATGATAATCTAGAAATATCAATTCTTCACTAAACAGTGTCATCATTCCCTCCCTAGCAACAACCTAATTTCATTATAAATTTTACGTGTTCAAATGCAACCTTCTTTGAATCTAATTTTTGAACATGCAAAAATGCAAATTTGATATATTGTGTGAAAAAACACATATTTGGGGGTTTTGTGCAAAAAATAGCATAAACCACCACATAACATGATTTTTCTACTATTTAAGGCTTTTTTTGTCTGTTGCAGTTGATGATGCAAAGTGCTAAACTCACATTGAAAGGAGCTATTATTATGTTATTACAAAAAGAACGTGAAGAAATTGTTGCATTTGGAAAATTAATGCTATCCTCTGGTTTAACTCGTGGAACAGGAGGAAACCTAAGTATTTTTAATCGTGAAAAAGGACTTATGGCTATTTCTCCAAGTGGTATTCCGTATGAGCAAACTGAAGTTGAAGATGTTGTAATCATGGATTTAGATGGAAATATTGTTGAGGGAGATCGTGTTCCTTCTAGTGAAAATGTGATGCATGCGATTGTCTATAAAAAAAGAGACGATGTGGATGCGATGGTACATGTACACTCTACGTATGCAACAACCATTTCATGCTTAAATGAATCATTACCAGCCGTTGATTACTTAGTTGCATTTGCAGGAGGTAAAGAAGTACCATGTGCAAAATACGCGACATTTGGTACTCCTGAACTAGCTGAAAATGCCATCGAAGCGATGGGTAGTCTCAATGCTGTGTTGTTAGCTAATCATGGTATGAATTGTGTCGCTAAAGACATGTCTACTGCTTTTGCGATTGCCGAACAATTAGAGTTTTGTGCTGAACTGTATGTTCGTGCTCGCTCTATTGGTACACCTGTTATCTTAGATGATGCAGAAATGGAACGCATGTTGGTGCGCTTTTCCAATTACGGACAACGAAAAAAATAAAAAAGACCACTAACACAATGTTAGTAGCCTATGGAGAGTTTGAAGAAACTCTCTTTTTTATGTCTATTTAAATAAATGAGGAAACTTAATTCTATCAAACTTTTCGATTTCATCCGCTTGAATTTCAACTAGTGGTGCTAGTGGTAATGTTGTAATTAACCCTTCCGCTGTTGCTTCCGCAACTTCTAAACGATCATAAGCCAACATAATAGAAGGTGCCGTTACGATATACTTATCATGTTGAACTAAAAGTGTTGGTTGTTGTTCATTAAAGCGTCCAGCTACTTCTTTATTGAATGTTTCACCAACATTAAATGGAATGCTTTCAACCTTTGTTAACATAAAATAACACTCTGGAATAACTCTAGTCTCTAATGTTTGAGAAACAACACCATAGCTCATCATGTATCGAGGTGATGCCATAACAACAGATGATACATCCTCATTTTGTGAATATATTTCCACATGCAACATAACATCATTGGATGGTAATGCGTTGTCACTTGCAACATTGTCACTAATACGAACAATATCGTTCACTGTTAGTTCACTAAGATCTACATTTTTTGGTGTAATCAAAATCGCATCATTTACTTTAACTGAATAACTACCATTTAAACAAGTTGTTAAATTTCTACGATACATACGCTTTGTAAATGCAACAAGTTGTTTTGCGGCTTCTTCTTCTTGTGTACTTAATGTCATCTTCGTCGTTTTAAAACTTGGTGACTCTTCTTTTAAAAGTGCATCGATGTTTTCATTCGATAAAGATTTTGCACCATTAGCATCGATCAATTTTGCACTCATTTGTACTTTTGATAGTAAATCAATTTCTTCTAATAAATGATACGCTGTTTTTTGATCCTTCTCAACAATAAACAAACCATGATTTTCTAATATTGCAATTGTGTTTCCCTTTGTCAGTGTATCTGCTGTAACAGTCGCTAAAGATGGGGTTCCTGGCTGCGCATATTTTGCCATTGCAATTTTGTCTTTTAATAAGCGAACACTGTTTGCCATAATTGTTGGATCTGGTAAGATGCGTGCAGCACTAAATCCAAGCAGTGATGGTGGGTGTGCATGCAAGACAGCTTTTAAATGTGGGTTGTTATCAAGAATGGCTTTATGAACAACATACTCAGATGTTAAATCATTATATCCTGTAACATTACCATCATTATCCACAACCATCATGTCTTCTGGTTTTAAGAAAGCCTTATCTAAGCGAGCTGGGGTAACGTACGTACCTTGGTCATCTCTAAGTGATAAATTGCCTCCAGACATGGTTGTCAAACCTTGGTCATACACGCGTTTGATTGTCTTTTGTAATACTTCCTGAGGTGATAAATTCATTATGTTTTTCTCCTTTGTTTCTTCGATATTATTATACTCCTGGGATATAAATAAAGAAGTCCAATTTTTGTATGGCTCTGTGCAACCACTGTAAAAGTCAGTTTTACTTCACTACTAATTAAAATCTTCGCTATAATAAGACATATACACAAGGGAGAGTTAATCATGAAATTTCTACATACTGCCGATTGGCATTTAGGTAAAATTGTGCATCAAAAAAGTATGATCGAAGATCAAGCTTACATTTTAGATGAACTTCTAGAAATTATTAAAAAAGATAAAATAAAAGTTCTTATTATTGCAGGAGATGTTTATGATCGCTTTATACCGTCAGTTGAAGCCATGAAAGTTCTTGATCAATTTCTAAGTAAAGCCATTAGTGATTTTAAGCTAACTATTTTTATGATTGCAGGAAACCATGATCAAGGTAGTCGCTTAGACTTTGTTAGTAACATTGTCGATGCTTCAGGATTATACATTGCAGGTAGTGCCACAAAAGAATGTAAAAAAATAACTTTAAGTGATGAGTTTGGTCCACTTAACTTTTATTTACTCCCTTTCTTTAAACCGTCGTTTGTTAAATACGAATGTGAAGCAGATGATGTGGTGGATTTTAATAGTGCCATGAAACAGTATTTAAATATGCAAGACATCGATTATTCTCAGCGAAATGTGTTGATCACTCATCAATTTGTAGCAGGTAAGTCTGCTGTCATTGAATCAGAATCGGAAATGCCTCTATCTGTAGGAGGTAGTAGTCAAATTGGTGTTGATGTTTTTGATGGTTTTGATTATGTAGCTTTAGGTCATTTACATGCTCCTCAAGTAATAGAAAAAGAAACGATTCGCTACAGTGGATCACTATTAAAATACTCACTCGATGAAGCTTTTCATAAAAAATCAATGTGTATCGTAGACATTAAAGAAAAGGGAAATATCCACATTTCAACCATCCCTTTACTTCCTTTAAGGGATGTCAGAGTCATTAAAGGATACTTTTTAGATATCATCACTAGTAGTGAACCTTCTAATGATTATATTGGGGTTGAATTACTTGATGAGACAATGGTGTTTGATGCAATGGAAAGAATTCGAAGTGTTTATCCCAATGCATTAGCCATTAACTACACCAACAACAAACAAAGTGAAACCATTGCATTAAACAATATTCACCTTGAACAAGTAAAAGACCCATTGACCATTTTTACTGATTTTTACAAAAGTAGTATTGGACAAGAACCTACCGATGAAATGATGGATGTCTTTAAAGATGTCATAGAAAGCGCAAAGGATAAAGCAAATGAAACCCATTAAACTTGAACTAAATGCATTTGGACCTTACATTGATCACACTGTTATTGATTTTACTACACTAGGTCAAGATGGCTTGTTTTTAATTACTGGTCCTACTGGTGCTGGTAAGACCACCATTTTTGATGCTTTATCTTTTGCCTTGTATGGTGAAGCAAGTGGCTCTGTGCGAAGTATGGATGATTTTAGAAGTGATTTTGCAAAAAGTGATCAAGAAACTTTTGTAGCTTTTGAGTTTGAACTTCATCAAAAGCGATATCGCATACAACGACATCCTAAATATGCTCGTGAAGGATACAAAACCGATAAGCCACACCAAGTCATTTTACATTTAGCAGATGGTCGTGTTATTGAAGGTGTTAATGAAGTTAAAGCAGAGATCGAAAATCTCATTGGGTTATCCGCTAGTCAATTTAAGCAAATAATTATGATTGCTCAAGGAGAATTTACAAAGCTGTTGTTTGCTAAAAGCACAGAAAAAGAAGACATCTTTCGTAAAATCTTTGATACTCGTTTGTATCAACTAATTGCAGATGAAGTTAAATTAAGAGAAGTTAAAAAGAAAGAAGAAATTAACACCTGCAAGACTGTGCTTGCTGAAATAAAGAAAGCTTTTGTTTTTGATGAGCAAGACGTTGATATTGAATCATTATCAGAATCACAGATTGTAGATACACTGCATCAACTCATCGAAAAAAACAAAGAAAGCCTTTTCGATGATAACAAATCCTACACTCTACTTAAAGAGACATTAAGTACAAAACAAAAAGAACTAACTGAAATCGAAAACAACAATCAGAAGTTTGATCTAATCAATCAATTTAAAGGTAAGTTAGCACAACTACACAAACAAAAAGAAGATATATCTAAACATGAGCATGCATTATCTTTAGCACGTCTTGCAAGTGAGTTACAAGCTGACTATCAGCTTTTAGAACATCACAAACACACAATATCACAAGACAAAAACAAGCTCACAGAGCTAGAAGAATCACGTCGTATCGCACATGATCAACTTAACAAACTAAATAGTGATTTTACACCAATTCAAACACAATACAAAACACTCGATAGTATTAAACAAGACATTCACGAGTATAAACAAACAGTCAAACAAGCGATTGCAAAACAAGATCTTCAACAAGAACTAAAGGCAATCTACGCAAAACAAGCAACGTTAGTTGATGATGTTTCAAAAGAAAATGATGCTCTAACTAAAATAAATGACACCATTAAAGAGTTAACAGTAAATAATGAACATGAAAGTGAACTAGTCGGGCAATCTTTCTCACTAAATGAATCTCTTTTTAAACTTACAAAAGAACAACAAGAGTTAGAAAACCAACTCAACCAGTATACGCAACTGAAAGTCACTCAAAAGCAACACGATGATCAAGTGCTTGTTTATAAAGAACACGAAGATGCGTATCAACATGCTTTAGCAACTGTGCATGCAAGTGAGTTAGCATTTCGTCAAAACATGGCTGGCGTGTTAGCACAAAAGCTAATAGATAACACTCCCTGTCCTGTTTGTGGTTCATTAGATCACCCTAACCCAGCAACAACCACTGAAGTTGCATCAATAGAACAACTCGATAAAGCAAAAGTAGAAAAAGATCAGTTAGAAAAGAAAATGAATAAATCATACACGTTGCTTGTGGAAAAAGTTACTACATTAAAGACACAAAAAGAAAACTTAGGTTTAGACATTACACAAACATCTTTTGATCATCAACTTTATGAGTTAGCCAAAAAACAAGAAAGTTTACACAAAGAAAAGCAAACATTAGAATCATCATTAAAACATGTACATACAACACTTAATACGATTAAAGAAAACAAACAACGTATTGTAGAACTAAATGCAAAAAAGGAAAGTTCTACTCAAACATTAAAACAAAAACAAGAAGCATTGGATGAAAACAAAACCCAAATTGCAATACAAGAAAACATGATTTCATCCATAGAAATCGTCTATCCATTATCAATTACTTCTTTAGAACAATTGCTTAAACACATTAATGAAAAAGAATCTTTTGTAAAAGATATCCAACAGCAACATGAACTTATGTCTAATCAAATACAAACATTAGAGAAAAAGAGTAATGCACTAGATATCGAAATAGATATAGTAAGTAAGCGCATCAATCTTAACAAACAACAATACGATAGCTTGTTCTCAACCTTTATTACAAACTTAACTAACAAAGGATTTGAAAACGTGGATGCCTTTAATCAAGCAAAGCTTTCATCAGAAAACATAAGTAAGCTTGAAGATGCGATTTTACTCTACAACAACCAAGTTTCGCATGTAAACCAACAACTATCTCAACTTCAAAGTGAGTTATCGACCAAAGAAAAAGTAGACACCACACCTTATAAAGAGACCATAACTACCCTTGATCATGACATCAATGAGCTTTTTAAAACAATCACAAACAAAGAAACACAAATCAAACAAAACCAACTTACTTTAAAACGCCTTATTAAAGAAATGCAAATCATTAAACAAGCCATGCATGATTATTCTATTTTGTCTAAGCTAAGTGATTTAACAAGAGGAAGAGGAAAACTACGATTATCCATGGAAAGGTATGTGTTGGCACTTTACTTTAAGAAGATATTAGAAGCCGCTAACTATCGTATGCAACGCATCACTCAGGGACGTTACACCTTTGAATGGAAAAAACCAGAAGAAGGTCAAGCAACACAAGGACTTGATATTAATGTATTGGATTATGAAAGCGGAAAACTTCGTGATGTTCGTTCTTTATCTGGTGGTGAATCCTTTAAAGCTGCTTTATCATTAGCATTAGGCTGCTCTGATGTTATTCAAGCAATGGCTGGTGGAGTAGAACTTAACACACTCTTTATCGATGAAGGTTTTGGATCATTAGATCCAGAATCACTATCTCAAGCAATGAAAGTGTTGTTTGATCTAAGAAACGATAACAAAATGATCGGTGTTATTTCTCATGTACAAGAGATGAAAGAACAAATAGCGTCTAAGCTCATTATTGAAAAACTACCAAAAGGAAGTAAGATCAACATAGAAGCACTTTAAAGTTAAGATTAACCATATAATGTGTTGAAGAAAATGATTGAATATAATAAATAGTATTGTTTTTCATATGCAACAAACAACACTGTTGCAGTACTTTTTATTTACATAATGAAGTTTCTTTAAGCCGCAACAAGACTATCCATTAGTTTATGGTTTTTTCATCAATTCTTTTGTTCTTGTATTGACGACTTCCTTTACTAACTGCTATAATATAAGCAATTGCTTATGTTGTAAGCAATTATAAAGGAGGGTGCATGAAAGCCTTAACGTCTAAGGAACAAGAAATCTTTGAGTTAATTTGCAAAAACCCACAAATTAGTCAAGATGAGCTTGCAAAAGTTCTTAACATTACTCGTTCTTCTGTGTCAGTTCATATATCAAACTTGTTAAAAAAGCGATACATTGAAGGAAAAGGATACATTATTAATCGTAAGGATAAGGTTGTTGTGGTTGGTGCATCCATGATTGATATTGTAGGACGAAGTTTTGATCCCTTGCTTAGCCATGATTCTAATCCAGGAAAAATCAAAGTATCTGCAGGTGGTGTAAGCCGCAATATATCCGAAAACTTATCTCGTATCGGATGCAATGTTTCACTAATTAGTGCAATTTGTGATGATTCTTTTGGACAAGTAATCAAAGAGTCCTGTTACAAAGCTAATATTGATATTAGCGACTCTTATATACTCGCTGATAGTGTCACTACAAGCTATCTAGCCATCTTAAACAATAAGGGCGATATGAACCTTGCATTAAGTGATACTACAGCTCTTGATGAAATGCCAGTATCTCATTTAGTAGACAAGGCACATGTGTTAAAAAGTGCACGTGTTATTGTAGTGGATGCAGCACTTCCAAGTGATGTGATGGATTATATTCTAGAGAATTTTAGCGATATCCCTATCTTTTTAGATCCTGTGTCTATTGGAAAAGCAAAAAGCATCAAAAACAAACTAACTAACTTACATACTATTAAATGTAACAAACTCGAAGCAGAATTTTTAAGTGGAATATCCATCAACAATGATGATGACATCATTGAAGTAAGCGATTATTTTTCAAAACTTGGTGTATCACAAGTGTTTATTACATTAGGGCCTGAGGGAGTTTATTACAAGAGCGCAAGTGATAAAGGATTTTATAGAGGACCAGTTATTCAAGTAGAAAACGCTACTGGAGCTGGAGATGCCTTTATGGCTGGTCTTGTTTATGGATTTTTAAAAGAATACGACACTAAAGATACCGTTGTATTTTCACATGCAATGTCATCATTAGCATTACAAGCGAATACGACCGTTAACACAAATATTAGTGTATCAAAGGTTATTAAAGAAATGGAGAAAGTAAACAATGAATAAATATTTAGTTATCAAAAAAGAAGTACAAGAAGCTCTTGCAAACAATAAACCAGTGGTTGCTCTAGAATCAACTATTATTTCTCACGGGTTTAATTATCCCGAAAACTTGGAAACAGCACGTGAATGTGAGCGTATTGTTTTAGAACAAGGAGCCATTCCTGCTACCATTGGTATTCGAAATGGCAAAATTCTAATTGGAATGGAAGATAGCGACTTAGAATACTTTGCTAAAAACCGGAGTATTGCTAAAGCTAGTCGTCGTGATGTTGTTTCTCTTTTAGCTATGGGTAAAGATGGTGCTACTACAGTTGCGACAACGATGATGTTTGCGTATATGGCTAACATCAAAATGTTTGCGACAGGTGGAATTGGTGGAGTGCATATTCATGGTGAAGACACGATGGATATATCCGCTGATCTTATTGAACTATCTAACACCAATGTAAATGTTGTTTGTTCAGGCGCAAAATCTATTTTAGATATTGAAAGAACAAAAGAGTTTTTAGAAACTCATGGAGTTTCCATTATTGGTTATCAAAGTGATGCATTCCCAGATTTTTATACTCGTGATAGTGGTTTAAAGGTAGACTTTAGTGTTGAAAACGCTGAGCAAATGGCACAAATCATACAAACAAAGGATGAATTAAACATTCAAGCAGGAACACTTATCGCTAATCCAATTCCGAAAGAGTTTGAAATGAACCCAACCTTTATTCAACGAAAAATAAAAGAAGCAATTGAAGCTTCTATAAAAGATGGTATTAAAGGAAAAGACGTTACTCCATATTTATTGGCCTACTTACACAAACACACTGAAGGTAAAAGTGTAGTCGCTAATAAAGCACTTGTGTTTAACAATGCTAAAGTTGCAGCACAAATTGCCTTCGCCTTAACAAAACAAGTTTAAAGAAAACGACCTGCTGGGGTCGTTTTACTTTTTATCTAGCAACTTATTTACTTCATCTTCAGATGGAATAGAAGATGAAGCACCTACTCTAGTGACACTAATTGCTGCTGCAATATTTGCCTTTTTGATTGCTTGATCTAGTGGTATTTTGTTCATAAGTGAAGCTACAAAGTATCCTAAGAAGGTATCTCCTGCAGCAGTTGTATCTACTGCTTCTACTTTTTCACTTGGTTGATACAATAATGTACCTTTATCAATACAATACACACCTTCAGACCCTAATGTTAAAACAATTGTTGTGTCTTTATACATGGTTGAAAGCTTTTGTAAGCTCTCTTTAGGATCTTCAATATTCGTTAATGCTTGTGCTTCTACTTCATTTACAATAAGCACACTAACAAGTTTAAGTGGAAGCTGTAATACATTGTCTTCTATGGGAGAAGGATTTAATACAACGGGTATATTACGTTTGTTTGCTTCTACTAAAATCGTTTCTAAGTGATTAATCTCATTTTGAAGAACAATTATGTCATCTTTAGTACATAGATCTAATACTTCAGTAATCTTTTCAGTTGTAAATTCATGGTTGGCTCCTTTATCAAGTAAAATACAGTTTTCCCCTTTTGGGTCTACTTGAATAAATGCGGTTCCAGTATTAGTATCTACAAGCGATACATGCTCAGTATAAATATCAACTTCTTCTATTTGACGTAAAATTGCTTGATCATTTTTGTTAATGTTTGCAACTAACCAAACATCAGGATAAGCTTTTTTAAGAGCAACAGCCTGATTTAGGCCTTTTCCTCCTAAAAACTCTTCCATTTTCTTTGAAGTCAACGTTTCTTTTGCTTGAACAAAGCGATCAACACTAAAAACGATATCTTTATTAATTGAACCAATAACGACTATTTTACTCATGTTTTACCTCCATCTTTATATTGGCTTAAAGAATTAACAATTTTTTCTATAAATCCTTCATGATCTAGTTTAGTCGCGACAACACAATGACGATTTTCCAGTGGAGCATTTTTTCTTACATCGGCGATTGTTTTACCAGCACTATATTCTCCAGATGTTTCAACTACTACATGAAAACTTTCAAATTCAAACAACTCTGGATCGGTAACTGTCATAATTGTTACAGGATCATGCAAACTTTGATCAACCGACTGATATTTTGATAAAATCTTGTGCATCACCTCTGATGCCTTATTTGGTATCTTTTTAAATTTATCTAGTTCTTTTTCTGTTATAATTGCTTGATCAGTTATATCTAAGCCTGACATGATTAATTTCACTCCACTTTGCAACACAATTTGCGCAGCGTGTGGATCACAATAGAAATTAAACTCAGCACTTGGTGTACGATTACCATAGTAAAATCCACCACCCATAAAACTAATTGCTTTAATCTTTTCTTTTAATTCAGGAAAAGTAACTAATAATATCGCTATATTGGTCATTGGTCCTAAAGGAAACAGCACTACAGGTTCATTTGAGTTTTCAATGATTTCTTTCATTTTAAGAACAGCATTATCCTTAATGTCATTGTTGGATGTCAAATGTTTGTATGATTGATAGAAATCTCCGAACCCATCTTCACCGTGTACTTTTGCGGCTGATGCGATTTGATTTACAAGTGGCTTATGTGCTCCACTAAATACTGGAGTGTCTTTTTGTGCTAATCCAACTACAAGTTGAGCATTCACACTTGTTTTATCAAGTCCGACATTACCAAACACTGTTGTAATGGCTTTAACATCCAAACTCGGATGATTTAGAGCATACAATAGTGCGATCGCATCATCAACACCTGGATCACAATCAATAATACAAGGAATGATTTGCTTACTCATTTGTTAATACCTCCAATGCAACTGCGACAATCTCTTCTCTTAATTTTGTCGTTACTAACAAACTATTTGGTTCATTTCGATTGAATGAACGTTGATCAAAAACAGTTTGCCCTTTAGTAATCTTACCATCTAATTCCACATCAACATGTAGTGGCATAAACTCAAATAGTTGTGGATTAGTCACTGCCATAACCGTGACCATATCGTGAAAATAAAACTTACTATCTTCTTCTTTACTTTCTATATTATGTTTTGCATTTACAATATCGTATAACGTTTTTGCTTTTAATGAGGAAGATTGGTTTAATGCTTGTAAAAATTCTTTATCAAAATAACAGTATTCCGTTGTATCTAAAGGAACAATTTTGCATGTAAGTCCTGCATCAAATACAACCTTAGCAGCTAAGGGATCTGCCACAATATTAAACTCAGCACTGCTTGAATAATTACCCTTAATCACTCCACCGCCCATTACTACGACTTGATCAATTTTACCTACTAAATCAGGATAAGCTAACACTAATTTTGCTATGTTAGTTAAAGGACCTATCGCAAATATAGTTATGGGTTGTTCGCTACTTTTAAGAATACGTGCCATTTGTTCAATACCATTACCTTGTTGTAAGTTACTGGTATACTCTTTTTTAAACACGTATCCACCAAGTCCATTAACACCGTGTGCATATTTAGCTTCGATGGCATCTCCAATAAGGGGTCCATCACTACCAGCAAAAACAGGGACATTACTATTTACTAACCCAAGTAGATTACAAGCGTTGGACGTTGTCATTGATAACGGCACATTCCCAGCAACACTAACAATGGATACCACATCCAACATTGATGAATTGAGTGCAAAATAGATTGCAAAACTATCATCGATTCCTGGATCACAATCAATGATCACTGGAATTTTATGTTCGTTCATTAAATCACCTCTATTCGCGGGTTCAGTCGCAAATATTTCTTTCTAAAAATTATCGCCACTACCACAAGTGCAAATAACACAATCATGGAAAAATAAAACAACGAAGATATGCCTAAAAGCTTTAACACTCTACCCGATAAAGCAACCATGATAGTGTTTCCAACCATATTAAGTGTACCTACTGCACCTGTAGCACTACCTGCTTGAGCATAAAAGAGTTCGCCTCCCATGTTAATACATAAAGAGAAGTAAACACCCATCATAAAGCCATATACAAAAACAAAGATAAACAGTAATGTTACATTAGTCGTAATTAAAATACCAACCATCATTAATCCAGCTATCAATGGATTACTCACCATTAACGTTGTTGTGTGTGTCTTTCTTAAAATCCAAGCAAACACAAAGGCTCCAGAAACTGCACCTACTTGAAATGATGTAAGTAACCGTACAGCATTATAATCCGTAATACCTTTCATTGTCGAAGCATACGTCGGTAGCCATGTCATCATAATAGCTTGAGCTATTGCAAAAAGTAATACGCTGACACCTAAAAGAACCCCTTCTTTTTTAACTTGTGGCAACTCATCAAAAACAATCGTTTTGCGCTTTATTTTGCTTGATTTATCTCTTACAGGAAAGTTCGCTTTAGCGATTAAAAACATTAGCAATGCAATTGCAAGTAAATACACATAAAATAAATATTGCCAAGGTAAGCTATTAGCGATTAAAAAACTTGCAAACAGTGTGGTTAATACACCACCACCTGCAAAAAAGATTTGTACTATACTCATAGCAGGTCCTGTATTTCCAGGAAATGCATCAAAAAGTAATGATAATGCTGGAGCATCCATTAAGCCATGTCCTACACCTGCTAAAAAAGCAAAGAATAGTGCAAACATGTAATTCGAACTTAAGAGTAGGCCAATAACAAAAGCAGTAAAACTAATAGCTCCTATTAATATAATACGTTTTCGACCATAACGATCGGATAACCTTCCGCTAGTATAAAGGGTCAGCATTGTACCTAACCCTTTAGCAGAAACTAGTAAACTGATTTGTGCAATGTCACGATCAAGATACTTGCTTAGCATAACCATAATCGCAACAATTGCAACATTAAGTGCTCCTTCAAACATCATTGCCAAATAAGTTACTGAAACAGCCCCTAAATATGGAAATGATTTAAGCTTTAATACCATTTAAAAACCTCAACTATCTAATATTTATGCAAGTTCTTCTTCCGAAATTTGACCTTTAGCTAATTTTTTATTTACACGCTTTTTCTCAGTCATACGACGATGAGAGAAATACGCAAACATTACAATCGTCGCAATATAAGGAATCATATATATAAATTCATTTGGTATTGAAAAACGTTGTAAATTATTTCCTAGGGAATCAAAAAACCCAAAGAGCATGGATGAAAACATCGATCCAATTGGTGCTCTACCACCAACATTAGCGGCGGCTAAAGCGATAAACCCACGACCTGCAACCATTCCACGAGTAAACACAGTCATATAACCAAGCGACATGTATGCTCCTGCAAAGCCAGCTAACATACCAGATAGTGCAAGACCGATGTATTTCGTTTTATGGACAAACACCCCTACCGATTCAGCAGCGTGTTCATTACCTCCAACCGAGCGAATACGTAAACCTAATGGTGTTTTAAATAATAAGTAATGCATTACAAACACCATGATAAAGGCTATATACACTAACACATTGTGGCCTGATAATACTTGACCTAAAAATGGAATACTACGAATAATTGGAATACTAATCGTTGGTAGTACGACACTACTTAATGCTGCAGAAGTGGATTTATCTCCCGTAAGCATAAAGAGAATAAAAATTGTTCCACCAGTCGCTAGCAAGTTAATTGCAATAGCTACCATAATCTCATCAGCTTTCATTTTTAAATGGAAGTAAGCCAAAAATAACGCTAAAATAATCCCTACTATAATCGAAGTCATCAATCCAATCCACGCATTTTGCGTTAGCCATGAACCAATAACCGCAAACAATGCACCAAAACTCATAATTCCTTCAATAGCTAAATTTGTAATACCTGCACGAGAAGCAATAAGTGCGGCCATTGCTGCAAATAAGATTGGTGTCGTTGCACGTAACACACCAAACCAGAAACTAGGATTTGCAAATATTTCTAGTAATTCCATATTATTGTCCTCCTGCTTGTTCAACTACCGTCGAAGTCTTCACAATTTGTTTTTGCTTTTGCTTACTTAAGAATGCTTGAGCAGCAATTAATGTAATAATAATTGCTTGCACTAATGAAATGATTTCAGCCGGTATATTTGTTGTTCGATTTAAAATATCAGCTCCGGTTCGAATATAGGCAAGAAACAGTGCCGCGAAAGGAACTGCAGCAGGATTACCTCTTGCTAAGGTTGCGATAATAACTCCATCCCAACCATAACCTGGGCTCTCTAGCCAACGGAAACGAGTGTAAAGCCCCATCATCTCAACAGCACCACCAAACCCAGCAATACCTGTACCAATCGCTTGAGCTAACATTACTACTCCAGCAACTTTAATTCCTGAATACTTTGAAAACTTTTCATTTAAACCAGTCATGCGCAAAGCATAACCCCATTTTGTTTTATACAATACGATAAAGGCAATTATAACGACAACAACCATTAGTATTAACCCATAGTGAACACGGGTTCCTGATATTAAGTTCCCTAGATTAACCCCTTCTTGCATTGGATAAGATTGCAAAGAAGCACTATATGGATCACGTACAACATAGTTAAGTAAATACTTGACATAAAAGCTAACGATATAATTTAACATTAATGAGACAACTAGCTCGTTGGCTCCAAATTTGAAGTTTATTAATGCTGGAATAAAACCTACAATTCCACCTGCGATAAAACCAGCAATCAATCCAATAACAATCGTTGCATATGGTGGTAATGGTGAATACATACCAACTATTAATGTAACCATTGCACCAAGATAGAAAGCACTATCGGCAGCTAAGTTAAATCGATGTGTTTTAAACACCATTGTGATGGCTAACCCAGTAAAGGTTATTGGAATAGCTGCTTCAATAACATTTCCCATACGACGTAATGAGGAAAATGGTCCTAGCAACATTTCACGAATAGCAAATAATGGATCATCACTCACTAAAGCAATAATAAACAACACAACGCCAAGTGCAATAATTAACGCTAGACCAATTCGTAAAAATTCAAAACGTTGTTCAATTTTTCGCACTTCTTTTGTTATATTTAACTGTTTTTCTACTTTTTGTTCTTTTGTTACTCTTTTTAACTTTGGAAATTTCATTGTGAAACTCCTTTAATCTCATCTGAGGACATCTTTTTAATGCCTAACATATACAATCCTAATTCTTCTTCGCTCACTGATTTTGATTCTTCAAAATAAGCAGCAATTTCACCTTCATACATTACAATTAGACTATCTGAGACTTCTAATACTTCATTAATATCAGCAGACACAAGAAGAATTGCGACGTCTTGATCACGTAGTTCTACAATACGATCGTGTATAAACGCGGCAGTACCTACATCAATACCACGTGTTGGCTGATCAGCAATAAGAACTTTCATATCCGTACTCATTTCTCGTGCTGCTACTACTTTTTGCATATTACCACCAGAAAGCATGCGAACAAGTGTGTCTCTGCTATCTGTTTTAATTTGATATTGTTTAATTAACTCTTCAGATAGTCCAACTATTTTTTTCCTATTTTGCAGAACATTTTTATTGTATTCTTTTTTATCGTAACGGTTTGCAATAATGTTGTCTGAGATAGAAGCTTCTGCAGAAACACCATAAGTCAGTCGATCTTCAGGAATATGATTCATTCCATGCACACGAAGATTTTTTACATTGACCTTAACGTCTTTATCCATGCCTTCTAATGAGATTTTTCCTTGATACTCACTTTCAAGACCCGTTATACAGTCTATAAGTTCTCTTTGACCATTACCTTCTACACCAGCAATACCTAAGATTTGACCTTTTTTGACCGCAAAATTTACATCCTTAACAACAACCTTTAGTTCATCATTAAGCACACGTAAATTTTCAACTTTCAATGCAATATTCTTAGGTTTGCTTGGTTTTTTTTCAATGTTTCTAACAACATCACGACCAACCATTAACTTTGATATTTCTGCGACAGAAATATCTTTTACATCATATTCTCCTTGATAATGACCAAGACGCATTACCGTAGCACGATCGCATATTTCTTTAACTTCTTTAAGTTTATGAGAAATAAACACAATCGAGTGACCTTGATCTTTAAGAATATTAAGTTGTTCAAATAGTTCTACCGTCTCTTGAGGAGTTAATACCGCAGTTGGTTCGTCCAATATTAAGATTTTAGCTCCCCGAATTAAGGCTTTTAAAATTTCAACTTTTTGTTTCTTCCCTACTGATAAGTCCATAACTAACTTATTTGGTTCTACTTTGAAGTTGTATTTTTCTGAAATGTCACGAACCATTTGCTCAGCTTTTTTAAAATCCAAACTAAGACCTTTCTTTGGTTCCATTCCTAATATAATATTTTCAGCAACCGTTAGTTTTTCATCCAACATAAAGTGTTGGTGAACCATTCCGATACCAAGTTCAATGGCTTGAAGTGGACTCTTAATTTTTACGTTTTCGCCATGTAAAAAAATATCACCACTTGTCGGATGTTCAATCCCAAACAGAATTTTCATCAACGTTGATTTTCCAGCACCATTTTCGCCTAACAACGCATGTATTTCTGAATGATGTAATTTTAAGTTGGCATTTTCGTTTGCCACTACTCCATTAGGATATACTTTCGTTATATCCTTCATTTCCAAAACTACTTCTTTTGGCATATTCTTCCTCCATAAATGAAAGCAAGCACTGATGTTGAATCAGTGCTCACTTAAAGTACAGCTAAATTAAGGTCTTACAGATTCTCTTAATTGGTTGATTTCGTCTGAAGATTTACCATAAGCAGTATCAACAACGATTTCACCATTTGTTACTTGTTCTTCTAATTCTGCAACAAAGTCACGAATTTCTTGATCAACAAGTGATTGGTAATACTCGTTATCAGCTAGGCCAACTCCACCTTCTTTAATTCCAAGAACATCTGTTGTACCAATTGCTAATGTGCCATCTCTGTATAGTTCGATTGCACGATACAATGAGTAATCTACATTTTTTAATACTGATGAAGCAATTACAGAAGCAAACGCTTCGTTTCCTGCTTCTTTATAAATCATCGCTTGGTCAGAATCTACTCCTAATACTAAACGACCACGCTCAGCACCAGCTTCAATAAGACCAACACCACCACCACCAGCTACATTAAAGATCATGCTAGCTCCTTGGTCGTACATGGCAAATGATAATTCTTTTCCTCTTGCTGAATCTGTCCAGTTACCAACATACCCTGTAGCAACTTTAACATCAGGATTTGCTAGTTGGGCACCTTGAATATATCCAACTAAGAAGTCACTGATAATAGGTTGATCTGTTCCACCTAAGAAACCAATAACTCCTGTTTCACTTGTAGCAGCAGCAACATAACCACCTAAGAAAGATGCTTCGTTTGCTTTATATAGAATAGCATAAACATTGTCTAATCCACCCTGTGAAAAATCAACTTCAGTATCAAATATTACGAAAGTTGTATCTGGGAAATCAGCAGCATGTGTTTCTACATACTCCTGTAACGTTGTTGCAACCATGATAATATCATAGCCTGAATCTGCAGCATCTAATAAAGTAGGTTCGTAACGGTCAGCTACATCACCAAACTCAATAATATTTACGTCGACATTGTCAAAATCTTGTGCAGCTTGATTTACTCCACGAGCAGCAGAGTCATTAAATGACATGTCTCCTAAAAACCCTACTAGTAACGCAACACGAATTGTCTCATCTCCATTACCTGATCCGTCACCATTTCCATCACCATTATCACCCGTTGTCGTACAACCAACAAGTAATACTAAAGCGAAGATTAATGCTAATACTTTTTTCATTTATTTTCCTCCTTTTTATATTTTAAATAAATGATTTATTCAGGTGCGATTTCTAATGCAAGTTCCATCATTTGAGTGTAACCTTCTTGACGAGCTGTTGCACTTTCTTCTTCACCAGTTAACGCACTATCACTGATGGTAAACATTGCTAGAGAACGCTTTCCAAGTTTTCTAGCCACGGAGTATAATCCAGCAGATTCCATTTCTCCTGCTAAGACTCCATATTGTTGTAGACGTTTAGTGTACACTTCATCTTTTTCATCATAGAAGTTATCACCACTAATTACAGTACCAAAATGTGTTTTAATACCCATTTCTTCAGCTTTTTGATGTGTTTGCATTAATAAATCAAAATCTGGAGTTGGCGCAAACGTTACATTTGGTCCAAAACGTCCTGTATTAATATTCGAATTGGTACATGCAGCTGTTGCTACAACAATATCACGTAGTTTGATATCTGGTTGCATGGCACCGGATGTACCAATACGAATGATTGTTTCTACCTCATAATACGCAAATAGCTCATGATAATAAATCATAGCCGATGGAATTCCCATTCCTGAACCCATCACTGATACTCGTTTACCTTTGTAGTAACCGGTATACCCTAACATACCACGCACTTGATTGAATTGCTTTACATCAGTCAAGTATGTATCCGCAATAAACTTTGCACGTAGTGGATCTCCTGGCATCAACACAGTGCTTGCAACTTCATTTGGATCTATTGCTTCAATGTGTGGTGTCGGAATTGAATTGTGAATCATAAAATAATCTCCTTCTTTCTATTTAAATGCCGCTGCGATTTGTGTCGCTACAGCAACATTTTCAAAAATTAATTGCTTATTTACTTTTCTGCTTTCACCTTCTGTGATTTCATAAACGGCTTGAAGCAAATAAGGGGTTAAATGCTTACCGGAAATTCCTTCGGATTTTGCTTTCACTCTCGCAACACTTAGTGAATAATCAAGTATCGATTTATTAATGGCATATTCTTCAGAAACTGGATTTACAACTAATAAAGCTTGTTTTTGATTTAACATACGATTGCACTCAAGTATATTCTTAAACTCTTTAGGATCATCAATTCGATAATCGACTGGAATATCAGTGGTTCTTGTAAAGAAACCTGGAACTACATCGCATCTATAACCAAGAACACTCACACCTTTTGTTTCTAACATTTCAATGGTTTTCTTTTGATCTAAAACTGCTTTAGGACCAGAACATACAACAATCATACTAGTGCTTGCTAATGCTTGTATATCGTTAGATATATCAAATTCATCCGCAACATCGTAATGTACACCACCAATGCCACCTGTAGCAAACACATCAATTTCTACTAAACTTGCAAGCATCATCGTAGAAGCTACTGTAGTAGCTCCATCTCTTTTTAGAGCAATAATTGTAGCTATATCACGAGTTGATACTTTATCAACACCTGTTCTCGCAATATAGTTTAATTGCTGTTCACTTACACCTATTTTAATTCGACCATCTAATATCGCAATCGTTGCTGGGATACAACCGTTTTCTCTTACAATATTTTGCGAATGCAATGCACGTTTAAAGTTGTCTGGGTAAGATTGACTTTGAGAAATCAGTGTACTCTCAAGAGCCACTATAGGAACATTGTTGTCTTTTGCATACTGAACTTCTTCACTATAATCAATATATTCATTTAGTTGTAATGGAGTCTTCATTGTATCTTTTCCTTAATTATGATTTCACTTTTACTTTTTCAAACCATAAGGTGCTGTTGTTTGGCGAACAATAAGTTCCACATCTAACTGATCATAATCAATCGGAACTTGTTCATTTTGTAATTTATTCACCAACTCTTGAACAGCGAACCAACCTAGTTCATATTTTGATTGACGTATAGTTGTAAGTGGTGGATTACTAAACTCAGATAAGTAAACATCATCATACCCGACAATACTCACATCTTTAGGTATATGATACCCTAACATCGACATTGCTTTCATAACACCGTAAGCAATAATATCATTCCCACAAACCACAGCACTACAACCACTGTCTTTATAGTTTTTTAACATGTGCTGATAAGCCATTTCAGTATTAAACTGTGGCAAAAAATGAACAAATTTTTCATTAATAGGTATGTTTGCACTTTGTAGTGCATAACGATAACCATTGTATCGACGTAATGAATAAGGAAGGTCTTTAGGACCAGAAACAAAATATATATTCTTATGACCTAACTCTAATAAGTGTTCAGTCGCAAGCTTCGTTCCTTTTTGATAAGGAACTTGATGCTTATCATAGTCCCAATAAAGAATATGATTGGCAATTGAAGTGGATGGTAAGTGGATTTCAACTTGACGTTGTTTCAATCGCTCAAGAATTTGAAGTCCTGCTAGTACAATCCCATCTACTTGCTTTGCTTCTAAAGTACGAATATAAGAAACTTCTTTGTCTCCATTATTATCTGTATGACAGATAAGCAATGAATACCCATTAACTCTTGCACAATCTTCAGCACCACGCACTACTTCGGTATAAAATGGATTGCGAATATCTGGCAATAAAAAACCAATGGTCCAAGTATGCTGCGTGCGTAAGCTTTGTGCTACTACACTAGGATGATAGTTGTTCTCTAACACAACTTTTCTTACTCGGTTAATGGTTTCTTGGGAAATGTCTGAATCTTTTCCGTTAATAACTTTAGATACGGTGGTGATAGAAACACCTGCCAGTTGGGCAATATCCTTAATCGTTATGCTCATATCCTTATTTACTAAATCCTTTTACTAAATCGATTTAGTAACTCCTAACCCGATTATAACAAACATTCATTTTCAAAGTCAAGCGCTTACAAAGAATATGTGAAATCTTTTTTCACATAGCGTAATCAATCAAATTTTTCACACATTAATCTTGGTATAAAAAGGTAATTGTACGTAGATAGTGTATAATTTTTTTATTAAATGATTCATTTTCCGTGGTATGATAAAATTATTATTAACTATAACAAGGAGTTTCTATGAAAAAATACTTTGATTCTACACTAAACATGATGGATTCGATGATAAAGTGGGAGAAAAGATTATTTGACTCACCAGAACTTGGTTTTAAAGAAGTTCAAACAAGAAAAATCATCGAATCTTTTTTGTCAGAACATAAAATTTCCATAACAAATGACTATGGTATTAACGGCTTTTCCGTAAGTATTGGACAAGGAAAACCACACATAGGTTTGATTGCTGAGTTAGATGCATTACCAATCCCTTCTCATTTTAATGCTAGCCAAGTTGATGGTGCCGCACATGGTTGTGGACATCATCTACAAACAACCATGATGATGCACATCATGGCTATCTTAAAACAACAGCAAGATCAATTAAACGGCAAAGTAACATGTTTTTTTGTAGCAGCAGAAGAGTACGTTGATTTAGATTATCGTAAACAGCTTCAAAAGGAAAACAAAATACAACTACTTTCTGGTAAACAAAACTTGCTATTACAACAAGCATTTTCGGATGTTGATGTTCTTTTATCAACTCATACTATGGGAGAAGTTAAAACTCCTTCAATGGAGGTCAATGCTTCATTAAGTGGCTTCATTTATAAAAAACTCATCTTTCATGGAAAAAGCAGTCATGCGGCTGTTAATCCTGATCAAGGAGTAAATGCTCTAAATGCTTTAGTGTTAACTCAAAATGGGATTGCACTACTTAGAGAAACATTTAAAGAGTCTGATCAAATACGAGTCCATTTAATTACAACTCTTGGTGGTCAAAGTGTTAATGCTGTTCCTGAAAAAGCTATCTTAGAGGGTTATGTTCGTGCTGTAAAAACAGATATATTATTAGAGGTGAGCGATAACATTGATCATCTTGCTTATCACATGGCTTTAGCAATCAAAGCTAGCGTTACTGTAGAAAACTCTGTTGGTTATATACCATTTAAACAACATAGACCTCTTAATGATGTGCTTCTACCATATATTAAAGAAGTAGTGAAACAAGAAAACATTGTAGATCATCAAAAATCTTTTGCTGCTGGTGATGTTGGAGATTGTTCATTGTTTTATCCTACCATTCAACTAGGTTTTTCAGGCTGTGTTGGTAGAGTTCATGGCAATGATTTTAAAATGAGTAATGCTCAAGAAGCTCTTTTTAATCCAACGTATGTAGTGTTATGTGGAATTGATGAATTACTACATAATCCTACAACATTAGAAAAAGTCACTTCAAATTTTTCACCGTCAATGACATTAAATGAGTATAGAAAACTTCATCATATTGAAGTTATTTAGAATTTCATTACACCATACCTTCTATTCAATTGTTATAAATAGAGCAGTATCTTAACAATCATCTATAATTTTTATCATAGCTTCAAAACAATACTCAAACATAAGAAAAACCCTCTTTTTTTGTATCTACATGAGAGGGTCGAATCATTGCATTTTTATTTATTGCTATTTATAGGAGTAAAGTCCTATAGACAGCGTAAATTTTCAATGTTTTATTGTTTCTGTTTTTAGTCTATGTTTGTTGAACTTACTGTAATTAGTTTAGTATTTCCAATCATCGTTATAGAACCTTCACCTGCTTCAATAAAAAAGCTATCCCCTTTTTTCCCTTTAACGTTGTAATTGTTTTGCGAAATAGATACATCCCCATCTAAGACTACGACCGCTAAAAATGATTTTAAAGAATGTTGAATAGTACAACGATTGTTTATCTGATATTGCTTCGTTGTAAAGTATTTATTGGATACTAGTGTTTTGGCTGAAAAATCTTGGGTGTTAATCTTTTCATATCCTGGTTGAAGCAATGTTGGTTGTGGCTTACACAATGAAACACTCACACCTTTATCGATGTGTAGTTCCCTTGTATTTCCATTATTATCTTTACGATTATAATCGTATAACCGATAGGTAACATTGGAGCTTTGTTGGATTTCACAAATGGTAATCCCTGCACCAATAGCATGAATTGTCCCTGCTGGAATATAGACAACATCCCCTTGCTTAACAGGCACATACTGCAAGTGTTGCTCTAGTGTGCTGTTATATATACACACTTTCAACTCTTCTGGTGTCAATGGATGCTTGAGGCCTACAATAAGTTGTGCATCTTCTTTTGCTTCTAATACAATCCACATTTCATTTTTGCCATTATCATTTTCATGTTTAATTGCGTAGGCATCATCAGGATGCACTTGCACTGATAATGGTTGACTAGAATCGATTAGTTTAACTAAAATAGGTAATTGTGTGAGCTGTTGATTGTCACTCCCTAAACTCATTGGATTATTTTCTATGTATTCTTTTAGAGTTACTTCTTTAATGTCTGGATTTTCAATAAATGAAGGGCCGTCTGCATGTGTTGAGACAACCCAACTCTCAGCCATTATATTGCTATCACTATGTTGATTATACTCATCCATTAGTTTTGTACCACCCCAAAGATAATCTTTATGGGAACCTTTAAGTTTTACTATCATAATGTATCTACTCCTTGTCGCATCAAATTTCACTACTACTGTACACTTGATTTTTAATGATCAATCTCAAATTGCTGGATGTCTTTTTCTACGGTATCATCGTACACTAATTGTTTATAAATATCCAATGAAAGTGCGAAAAAGTGTGCACCTGTTAAGTAACCTTCTTCAACTTGAGCAGCACTTTTAAATTAGTTGCGATAATTCTAGATGAATGATATCTAGAACAATGTTTTTCAAGTTATGATACTCTCTGTTTTGAAACTTCATACTTAATCATTCACATGCCGTTTTTTACACATCTAAATAATTCATGTTCGTATTACCTTCTTTTAAACTTAAGATTACAAATTTCATTCGGTTTAAGATACACTATAGAAATTTGACCTGTTTTCTGTAGTTCACCAGAACCTTCATATTCTTCACCAATGTAATTGTAAGCAAACTCCTCTTTAACTCTATCCATGCATTTTTCATTAATCATGTTCACTTCACAAGCATAATCATATAAATTACTATTGTATTCTAAGCTCACATTATCAAGTTGCTGATCAGACATGTTTTTGATTCTCCAAATAACATCATCATCAAAAGGGTTTTTCACGAGTGCACTTGTCGCAACATTATTACTCATTGATTTAAAGAATGTAGTATGATCAGAAAGATAACCATTCTTTTGATTTTTATGGCGATAAAATGATCTTAAAGGATTTTGAAACTCTTCAACAGATTTATGGATGTCACCTTGATTATTGCTTAGTAGAATTCTAAACTCAAAATCATGTTTACCTAAAAGCAATGCATCCGGGGTGTAAATTTTACCACCTGATCTTCTCCCAGGTCTATGTTTTAAGTTTTCTTTACCCATATAATCCGTTGTTGTTAGTAGATGTATTTTTAAGTCCTTTTTATTGTCGATTTCATAACTTAAAACACCTTTGTTTAGAAGGGCAAACTCACCATCTTTGTTATAAACATATCGTTGAGTTGAGTACGTTGGATAATAATGCTCTTTCCAACCCTTATCTAATGTATTGTTAACTATTGCTTCATTATCTGTCAATAAGTCTCCAAAGCTACCTTCTCTGTAATGATTTTCTTGACTAAAGTTTGGAATCACTAGCGAAACTCTATGGTTTTCAGCAGTGTTCTCTATGTTTACTTTCAAGTCAATAAAATCGTCTTCAGCGTTTATAGTAAAGATCATTTCTATTGGTAAAGTTACCTTTTGTGTTGATCGATTAACATTATCTGTCGTTTTGTTCACTAACAAGTTTTTCTTGATACTTAAACTAGCTTCATATTTGCTTATAAAAGAAACATTCACTTCAGATTCATAATCACAACTAGATATTACCACATCATTTTCTGGAGGCGAGAAATCATAACTATCACCTGCGTTTCCTTGATCTAAAATAGAGACAATATTATTGAATGATTTTTTAGTTTTTTTACTATAAATATTTACTGTTCCATCTTTGTTTGTTGTTATCTCAATAAATTTGTTAGCAATTGAACTTTCCGTCATTTCAATGCTGTTTAAATCTGCTTGAGCCAAACTTTCTTTATCTTCCTCAATATAATAAGTATTAAAACCTAAACCTTCCACAGATGCTCTAAACTTTATTTTTGTACGTTTTACAACATCACTTGGATTTTCCTTTAACCAAAGTCTGTAATCTTTTAAATCAATCTCAGTTTCACTTAAAATAGCGAAATCGACATCTCTTCCATCGTGTGTTACTACTCTAAACCCCGAATAGACATCAACATCCGCTTCAACAAAACCTTCTTGTTTTAAACTGTTTGAATTAAAGACAAGAATAGGTCTTTTATTGTCTTTTAGATCAAATTGAATTTTGTCAATCAAGTTATTTGTTCTAGCTTGATAAAGTGAGTGATAAATATCATCAACTTCATCTATTCTAGTAAACATATCTTTGTGAGCTTTGTCGGTACAAACATTGCAGATCGAATCATGAGCATGGCTTTCTACGACTCTTTTCCAACAATAGTAAATTAATTCTTCCTCATATCGATCATTTAGTGTATATCCTATAGCACTGATTGGTTCAAGTACTTTTTCAAGTTTTGTTTGTATATCATAATTTCTTTGTTTGAAATCTGTTCTAGATCCTGCAATCGAAATATGAACTCTTTGCTTTTGACCAAATCTGAAATCACCTTTAAAACGATTATAATTATCTCTTTTTTCATTCACCAAAGTCATGTAATCACTAAGTTTTGCTTGTTTGACTATAATGTCACTGTACTCATCATTAAGTCTATTGATTATCTCTGGTATAAATTTCTTTACTGTTGATTGATCTGAACCAGCTAAGACTAAAATATTGTTCTCGAAGGACGATTCCCCTAGTACATCTATATTTGTTTCAATGGCTTTCTTTGATATTTCTAAATCTTGCGAAAGCAAATACCCATTGTTGTATCCATTCCAAAGAACTGAACAAACTACTTCACTTTGAGAACTTCCTTCCCAAATAAACTCGTTGTCTTTTATTATGGCATTATCAAAGCCACGCATCGCTACTACAGTGTGAATACCAAATTTATTCAAGATCTGTGGCATAAATACTGATTGCCCAAAGGAATCAGGTAAGTATCCAATATTCATCTTATTTCCATACTCTTTACTCATCAAATCACCAATGAGCAAGTTTCGCAACAAAGATTCTCCACTTGGTAAAAACTCATCCGGTTGTACATACCATGGACCTATGATAATTCTCTCAGTTTCGATTAGTTTTTTTAGTCTTTTCTTCATGTTTGGTTTAATGTTCAAATAATCATCGATTAACGATGTCTGTCCATCTAACATAAACGTTTCAAAATTATCATCTTCTTCTAAAGTATGAATTAAATCATCCATGAATTTAATAAGACGTGTTCTATACTCATTAAATGTCTTTTGCCATTCTCTATCCCAATGCGTATGACTTACTACATGTACTATTGTTCTTTTCATATAACCCATCCTTACATATTTAAACTATGATAAAAAGGAGTCGAATGACTCCTATTAAACTTCTCTTAAAAATCAATTTCGATTTCAAAATCACTGTTTTCTGCATTGTTTTGATTTTCATCAGTAACTGGTTTTTTCCATATAACTTGAATTATGACAGAAATTGCAGTACCAACTAAGATTGCAAGCACAAACATCGGTATGTTGCTAGCCATTGGCAATCCAAACACTCCTGATACTCCAGCTGTGGAAATTCCAGACCCCATCATAATTGCTCCACCTACAGCTGCACCAATCATGTTTGATGTAATAACTTTGATTGGATCTCTAAACGCATATGGTAATGCAGCTTCAGTTATACCAACCGCACCTGATATAATACTTGCCGGTGCCATTTTAATTTCTGATTCCGTATGTTTTGACTTAGCTATTAACGATGCAATTCCCACTGATAATGCTGGAACCATAATCCCAGGAAATACTGCTGCATTTACAATGAAACCAATTCCACTTGGATCAGCCCAAACTGCAAATACGAATGTAATAGCAATTTTATTTAATGGTCCACCCATATCAAACGCACACATTGCACTTAAGATTGCTCCAAGCAAGAATGCATACTCAGGCATTGTCGATAAAGTAATTAAGTTTTGAATAATAAAATCGTTTACAACACCTACAGTCATCGCTAATGGATATGCAACAACGAAGTATATAATCCATGATGATATAACTGGTATAAATAAAGTTGTTTTAATTGAATTTAGTACACTTGGTAGACTTATGCTTTTCATCCAATTTACTAAATAACCTGCTAAAACCCCTGCAATGATAGCTCCTAAAAATCCACTAGCGACACTACCTTCTACAATTGGATTAGCAGCTAAATATCCACCTACAAAACCTGGTGCAATACCTGGTTTATCGGCAATCGCAAATGACACATAACCTGCAAACACTGCTGGAATAAATCCCATGACAGTCCAAGCAAAACCATTAAGTGTTGTTACCCAAGCATATTGTACTCCTAAATATTGGTTCAACATACCAGTGACTGCGATTGTCATACCTGCAACAACGATAAATGGAAGCATGTATGAAACACCAGTCATTAATGCTTTTAAAAATTTCTTCATAATTTCTCTCTCCTATTGGTTTAATTTTTCTTCAATCTTTTTTATTACTGCGTCTGCTTGTCTAATAGCCGTAGCTATCGGAATTTCTACTTTTCTAATGTTATTAAATCTTTCCCTTTTGCTAATACCTACTTCAACCGCAAGTATCAAAATGTCTGCATTAAGTACATCTTCTTCAGTAATCTCGTTTTCAATGCCTGCAGCCCCTTGAGTTTCAACTTTTATGTTATGACCAAGTTTTTTTGCTGAGTCTTCAAGAGCTCGTTTTGCCATAAAAGTATGAGCAACTCCTGTAGGACAAGCTGTAATTGCAATAATGTTCATAGTCGCTTTCTCCTTTATCAACTAATCAGTAAACATCTCTTCGATCACATTTCTTAAATTTTCACTACTTTTTTCATTTTTAATTTTTTCTTGATACACTGGGTCCATTAAGTTGTATGATAGTTTGGATAGTATTTTTAGATGATTGTTTGACTCATCGTTTGATGCCACCAAAATAATAAAGATGTATTTTGCTGGTTTCTCATCCAAAGAATCCCATTCAATATCATGTTTACATCGAACATAAAACAAGCAAGACTCTTTTAAATTAGCTACTTTACCATGTGGAATGGCTAAACCATTTCCAAACCCTGTTGTCCCCAAGATTTCTCTTTCTAGTATTGCTGATTCGATTTCTTTAGGCTTAATTTCATCCATTAAACTCCCAGATATCAAAAACGAGACCTCATGAAAAAAATCACTTTTTGATTTGCTGACATTATTGAAATCTAGAATCGTGAACACGCTTACATCATTAGTCATAAATCCACAAAAGACTTACAGTCTTTTCTCTCCTTTCTGAACTTCACTAAACGAATAGTATCATATATAAACATACATTCCTATAATGCTCATCTTTTAGACACTTTTGAAACTTTTTAAAGCCACAATACATTGTACTGTGGCTTTACTTGTTGTATTTCATAAAAATAACGGAGTGAATAAACGTTACTAGAGGACAAGCTTTAATAGATCAATTAGGATGATTAAGATAAAAGAAGGACTAATTGTTTTGCTCATTTTCAAATGAACTAAGTTAGGAAGTATTAATGAACTGCTTGATAAATTTTTAATATTAGCGTTTCCATAAGATGTAATCAAATAACTGAAAACGTCTTTTTTATTTAACAATTTAAAAATATGCATCAAATTATTTTCTGAACATTTATGAGATAACACTACAACCATTGATTTCGAACTAAATTGTTTTGTCATCAGTTCCATCTCAAAATCGCTAGCGATATATTCGATTTTAAACCCTTTTTTTCTAAACACTAGTGCAAACTCTTTTGCAAGTATTGAAAATCCACCTGAACCAAACACAAATACTTCATCAAACTTTTTTATATGGTTAACCATATCAATTAACTCTTCTTCTTTTACAAAACGTAAAAATCGATCGAGTATTTTTTTATGATCAATAATTGAGTCAGTTAAACTGTTTTTCTGTTTGCTTTCGATTAAACTATCATTTTCTTCAATCATTTCAATTCTTAGCTGATTCTTTAAATCAATAAATCCATCATATTTCAGTTTTTGACAAAAACGAATCAAACTAGCTTTTGAAATATATAGTTTTTCAGTTAGCTCACTTATTTTCATGGTTATTACTTTTTCTGGGTTAGTAATTATATAACGAGCAATTATTTCATCACTAGAAGTAAGTTTTCTACTGTATTCATGCAGTCTTGAATTAAAGTAATCTAACTCATTTTTAATCATAGCAATCCTCCAAGTTTGTTTGTCCTAATTAATCTACACTTATTTATGCATCATTACTAATCACCTTATCCTATTGACTTTTGATGATCAATTTCAAATTGTTGAATGTCTTTTTCTACGGTTTCATCGTACACTAGTTCTTTATAAATTTCCATTGATATTGTACATGAGTGAGCACCTGCTAAGTAAGCCTCTTCAACTTGAGTCGCACTTTTAAAACTAGCTGCGATAATTCTACACGAAAGATTTTGTTGATCAATAAACTTTCTTACCTTCGCAATCATCTGATTTGGATCATCTTGTTTATTTTTAATGATTCGATTGTAGTAAGGTGCAATATAATCACAACCTGCAAAGCACGCTAATAGCGCTTGTTGGACAGTGTAAATGGTTGTACCTAAAATCTTGTTGTTTTTATCTTTCTCTTTGATCATTTTTATGATTTGTAATCCAACATCTGTAATAGGCACTTTATAAATAATCTTTTTATTGTTGTTGGCAAATTGCTCTACTAACTCAAAGTCTTTTTTCATTTCTTGAAAGGTTGTACCTACTAGTTGAATAAATAAATCACCTTCTATCAACGCAAGCATTTCTTTTAGATGTAAAAAACGCTCATTAGCTTCTCTAGCTAAAATAGTTGGATTGGTAGTCACCCCTTTAAAACTAGGGTATTTTCTGATTTCTTTTACATCGTTTAAATTTGCTGAATCTAAATATAAAAACATGGTTTTCTCCTTTTTTTCTACTTATCGTTTTTATTCATGACATAATTTGATGTTATAAATTCCTTTGGTGAAGTATGCACATATTGCATAAACACATGATAAAAGTATTTGTAGTCTTTAAAACCACACATTAAAGCAATTTCATACAGTTTGTATTTGTCTTGTAATAACAAATCAATGGACTGTTGCACACGAAAGCGATTAATATATTCATTGACATTAAATGATGTTACTTTTTTAAATGTTCTACTTACATAGCCTGGACTCATCTCTAAGGCCTCTGATAGACTATCTAAAGATATTTTTTGATGGTAGTTGCTATGAATATAATTCAATGCTTTTTCAACCATACGATGATTGGATGCGGACAATACAAGCGATTGTCTACCCTCAAAAAGATCGATGGTTGATGTTTTATTTATGGTTTGCTTAAAATGCTCAACTTGTTGTTTGTTTTCAATCGATTGCTTTACTTTCACTAATATGTCTTTTAGTTTTCTTTCATCAATTGGTTTTAATATAAAATGAGAAACACCCAGTTCAATGGCTTTTTGAGCATATTCAAACTCCGCAAAACCAGTCATAACAATAGTTTCAAAAGTTCTATTTTCAATCGATTGCAACATTTTTAAGCCATCCATAATTGGCATTTTTATGTCAGTAATAATTACATCCGGAGTGGTTTGTTGTATTACTTTTCTTCCTTGTGCACCATTTTCTGCTTCATCAATCACAATAAAGCCATGTTGTTGCCATGGAAAAGTATATATTAATCCTTTACGTAGGAGTTCTTCATCTTCAATAACAACTACTTTTATCACTTCTTTTCCTCCTTACTTTGAAATGGAAGTATTATATCAATTTTTGTTGTTTGGTTTTTAATTGAGTCAATACGCAGGCCATACTGTTTTCCATATTGAAGCATAATTCTACGATGAACATTGTATAGTCCAATATGTTCACTTTCATTATGTTCACTATTAAGTAAATCATTAATTTCTTGCAGTCTTTCTTTATTAAACCCTATACCATTGTCAATAACAGAAATAATTAACTGATTATCCTCTACTTTACTTATAATTTCAATTTTCATATCTTGTTGGGTATACCCATGATTTAAACTATTTTCAATAAGGGGTTGAATCATCAGTTTTGGAATAATCGCTTCTTTGGATTGTTCACTAACATCAATATCAAAAGATAAACGTTTACCATGTCTGAATTGTGATATTTTCAAATAATCTCTTATATATTTAATGTCTTTTTCAAGGGTCACAAATTGTTGCCCAAACTCAATACTGTATCTTAGTAACCGTGCTAAAGATAAAGTGAACTTCTCTGCCTCTTGGGTATTCATTCGAATCAAATACTTTAAAGACTCAAGTGCATTAAATAGAAAGTGCGGGTTAAACTGTGACTCTAATTGTTTGATTTCAGAAAGATTGTTTCGAGTATTTAGTTCGTTGTTTTCTGCAATTAATGACTTAACATTGGACAACATTTCATTAAAATACACACTCACTTTATTAAACTCATCATAAGTTTGAATATCAAGATTCACATTTAGGTTTCCTTGTTTAACTTCATCAATGGCATTTAGTAGTTCATCTAAAGATTGTGTATTTTTATTGGAGAAACGATCTGCAATGGAAAATAAAACAATAATGGACAAAATAACCACAAACAATTGAACTGCTAGTCCTGTATAAAACAGTGAATTTAAAAACTGCATGGATGATAATGTATATACTTTAATCCGTTGATTCGCAACATTATTGACATGTATGTAATGTCTTTGATTGCGAATCGATGTTGTGTATCGTTCATCTTCAATTTCTGGTTCAAACTTCGCAATAGGATTAAGAACAGTGGTATCTGTGGAAATAATGGAGTTTTGATATCGATCTGTAATCACTAAAATATCAACAGGGTTTTCTTGAATAAGAAAGTTTAACTGCGATTCAATAATATCAAAAACAAGATAACCTATAACTTCTTCATCAACCATGATTGACTTACCAATAGAATAAAGAGTTCTTAAGTTGTTTGATAATTGTTGTTTGTTGACTCTCATTACTACTTGCTCATTATTCGCATCCATTTGACGAAAGATACCAGAAAGAAACTTATATTCGATATCGTATGGGTTTTGAGCATACGAGTTAGTCAATAGTAACTCCCCTTGATGATCAAAGACGTAAAATAGACTATGAATTTCCTGTTGATCAATAAACCGATACAACTCTTCAAAGAGTGTTTGACGACCATCCACTACATCTAAAATTCGAGTAGAAAGTTGAGGCTCAAATACTTCCACAATGTAATCTTCATACATAAGTATTTGTTCATTTACTCTTTCACTTACGTAGTTGTTTACTTTTTGATTGGTGGTTGACATAATGTACAATCCAATAACATTAATAAACACATAAAATAACAATGAAAAAACCACCACAAGGCTTATAGAAACAAGTAGTATGGAGTTTCGTAGTTCATCTTTAAATCGTTTGTAATTTCTTTGTATGTTCATCTTTATTCACAATCAATAGTATGTTGCTGAAACTCCTATATTATACAACAAAAGGGCGTAATTGCCCTTTAACTTTTATATTTCATCTATAAAGTTGACACCTTCTACCGTTTCAATGCTTTCTAAAATGGTTTTATGATGTGTTTTATGAGGCAATCGTAAGGAAATAAAGTAAAACTTACTATCAATTGACTGTTGATCAATGCGATCGATTTCATTGACATGGCATTGTTGTTGTTTTAATTTACGAACAATTCGTCCGATGTTTGTCTCATTGCTAAGCTCGACATATATGTCCATTACAAAGCTAGAACTTTGAAGATGATAGTCATAAATCGAGAAAATACGTGTTATTAAAACAAAGAGGATTACTGCACTAAGTACACCGCTATAAAATCCAATTCCAATCGCTAAACCAAGGGTCGCCGCAAACCATAGACCAGCTGCGGTTGTAAGACCTTTTATTTGGTTACGACCAGTAACCATGATTGTACCTGCTCCTAAAAAGCCAACACCACTAATTACTTGTGCAGATAAACGACCAATATCGGTACCACCATTAGACACAAGAAACAAGTATTCGCTTGTAAGCATAACTAAAGCAGACCCCATACACACCAATGCATGTGTTTTAATGCCTGCAGGCCGCCCTTTTTTAACTCGATCAACACCAATAAAGGCTCCCATAAAGGCAGAAAGCATGACACGAAAGAATACCGAACCAACCATAGCATAATCAATGGTGAAACTATCTAACATGTCTATGCCCTCCTTTTCTTATAATACGTGAATCGAATTTTGATCAAATCCAATCATCATACTTTCGCCTGTTTCATACAAACGTTTGCCGGTTGGATTACTATCACTTATATCAATAAGCAACCCATTTAACTCAACAGCATACTCATGAATTTGACCCATGTATATGCTTTTGTCAACTTTAACTTCATGTTTGTTTTCATTAATAACAACACCTTCAGGTCGAATAACAACACGTACTTTTTGATTTGGCTCATACTCTTTAAGAATATTCACTTCATATTCAACACCAAATATTTCAATAATGGCTTTTTTATCCTTTACTGATACTATCGTTGCATCAAGAATATTTGCACGACCAATAAATGTCGCCACAAACTCACTAACAGGATGTTGATAAATTTCTTGAGGAGTTCCTGCTTGTTCGATATTACCATCGTTCATAATGACAACTTTATCTGAGATCGCCATTGCTTCTTCTTGATCATGGGTAACATACACAGAAGTGATTCCTACTGTTTTTTGAATACGACGAATTTCATCACGCATGTGAATACGTAATTTTGCATCTAAGTTAGAAAGTGGTTCATCAAACAACAAGACTCCAGGTTCCATTACTAAAGCACGAGCTAAAGAGACTCGTTGTTGTTGTCCACCAGACATTTGAGCAGGAACACGCTTAGAGAAATCTTCCATCTTCATCATTTTCAAAATCCGACCGACACGTTCTTTTACTTCTTCTTTAGGTCTTTTTTGAATCTTTAAACCATACGCAATATTATCATACACATTCATGTGTGGAAACAGAGCATAGTTTTGAAAAACCATCGCTGTATCACGTTTATCTGGTGATTTACTTGCAACATTTTCTTCTCCAATAAACACTTGTCCAGCTGTTGGCATTTCAAATCCTGCAATCATTCTTAATGTGGTTGTTTTGCCACAACCTGATGGTCCTAACATCGTCACAAACTCACCTGGCTGAATGTCTAAGTCAATGTTGTTTACAGCCACTACTTGATTATTTTCAGAAGTAATAAATGTTTTGTTTAAGTTTTTAAGTAATACTCTTTTTGGTGTTTTCATACTTACGCATTCCTTTCTAAGTCAGAAGAATCAATTCCAAACTTCGATAACACAAACTGCAATAGCCATACTACAGCCATTACGATAACAATTAGTACCGTGGAGTAAGCAGAGGCAACTCCAATTTTACCTACATCAATTTGACTCATAACCGCTGCCGTTAGTAAGTTATACCTTGCAGATATTAAGAAGATAACGGTACTAACTAATGTCATGCTTCGAATAAAGGTATACACAAGACCACTAAAGAATGCAGGGCGAATCATTGGTATTGTTACAGAGGTAAATACTTTAGCACTTGAAGCTCCAAGTACACTAGCAGCTTCTTCTATCGAAGGATCAATTTGTTGTAAGGCTGCCATGCCTGATCGAATACCAATAGGCATGCTTCGCATAACAAAGGCAATAATTAAGATTGTTGCAGTACCAGTTAATACTAAAGGTCTAGTGTTATAGGATAGAACATATCCTAACCCAATAACTGTACCTGGTATTGCTAAGGCCATCATGGTTGTAACTTCCACAAATCCTCTACCAACAAATCGTTTACGAATAATAAGAAATGCAATAATCATGGCTAGTACACCGCTTATAGGAGTAGCTAGCATAGCTAAGTATGTTGTATCAAAGATTGGTTTTGTACCTAAATCAAACACATATCGATAATGATCAAGGGAGAATGAGTAATCAATACCCCATAGTTTAATAAAGGACCCAATCGGCACTAATGCATAGAGCACACCTACAAAGATACTGATGGCTAAAACTAATGCATAGATTGGTCGAACAATCTTTTTAGAATCAATTAACTCACGAGCACGGGATGCTTTTCCTGTAACAGTGATGTAAGTCTTTTTATCAACATAATATTTTTGAACCATAAACACGGTAATAGATATCATCAGCAATACTACAGCAAGAGCAGTCGCTCCACTCATGTCGTAGTTTCCTATACCTTGAAGATAGATTTGCACAGCCAAGGTAGTGTAGTTTCCTCCAATTACCATTGGATTACTAAAATCAGCAATCGATTGAATAAATACTAATAAAAAGGCATTAGCAAGTCCTGGAACCATTAGTGGTAAGGTTATTGTTTTAAACACTTCCCAACGAGATGCCCCTAAGTCACGAGCAGCTTCTTCTACTGAAGGATCAATACTTTTTAATAAACCGACAAGCAATAAGTAAGCAACTGGGAAAAAGGTTAAGACTTGTACTAAAGCTAAACCATGAAATCCGTAAACATTCGCTTCTCGCATTCCAAATAGACCACGTGTGATAAAACCATTACGACCAAACAATAAAATGGTTGATAAGGCAATAACAAACGGTGGAGAAATCATAGGCAAAATTGCAATAGCATTAAATAGTTTCTTAAATTTAATTTTTAAATACGCAGAAGCGTAAGCAAAGAGAAACCCTATTAATGTAGATACAACACTTACAAAGAATCCTAGATTTAACGTATTCCACAATACTTTAGACAAATTTGGGTTTTCAAAAATTCTAAAGTAGTTTCTTAATGTAAATCCATCTCCTGTAATAACACTTTGTTTAAAAATGTTGTACAGTGGAAACAGCACAAATAAAAACACGATTGCAATAACGCCTAAAATTGCGACAGTTAAAATCGGATCGCGAAAATTCTTTTTGGCCGTGTCAATTTCAGTTTTAACGAATAATTTAAAGTTTTTTCGAAATTTTGACATTTCAACTCTCCTTTTTCTTACATCTTTGAATGAAAGAATTCATGAGAGACTCATGAATTCTTCATCATTTTACCTTTACTCAGTTGGAGGGGTCGTTTGAGTAGCTTCGTTAAACTTTTCAACTAATGCAGAGCGGTTTGTACCAGCCCATACAAAGTCGTAGTCAATTAGTTTTGTGCTTGCTAATTCTTGTGCCTCTTCTGGAGGTTGTGCATTAGGATTGGTTAAGAATTGGTATGAACCAACAACACTTCCTAATTCTTGTGCTTCTTTTGTTAGTGCCCAATCAACAAACTTTTTAGCAGCTTCTTGATCTGGTCCACCATTAAGAATTGCAACACCACCGATTTCAAATCCTGTACCTTCAGAAGGTGCAGAGATTACGATATCTTTAAATCCTTCAATACGATATTTTACAGCATCATGTAAGAATGTAATTCCAATAGGGATTTCTTTTAAACCAACCATACGACCAGGAGCTGTTCCTGATTTTGTATATTGACGAATTTGTTGGTTGAATTTCGAAACATATTCCATCGCTTCATCTTCACCCATCAATTGGATAAGTGTAGCTAACATTGTGTACGCTGTTCCAGATGAACCTGGGTGAGCTGTAACGATTTGACCTTTAAATTCAGGTTTTAATAAATCTTGCCAAGATGTTGGATAGTCATAGTTGTTTTCTTCAAACCATTCTTTATCCAATACAAATCCTAAGTAACCTGAGTAGATCCCAGTCCAGTAACCTTCAGGGTCTTTAAATTGGTCAGGAATTTGATCCGCATTTGGTGATACATAAGGAACCAACATATCATCAGCCATTGCTGCGATATATGCATCAACAGGTCCACCATACCAAATACTTGCACTCATGTTTTCTTTTTCTGCTAAGATACGAGCAAGTGTTTCACCACTACTCATACGTACGAAGTTTGTTTTAACTCCTGTAGCTTCTTCAAATTCTCTAGCTGCTAAAATAGCATGATCTTCCATTAACCCAGCATAGATGGTCAATGAAAGTTCTTCGTTGTCGCCATCTCCGTTATTGGATGATCCACCGCTACATGCAGTGACTAGCATAACAACTAATAGTAATGAAACAATTTTAAATAATTTTGATTTCATTATATTTCCTCCTTTGTTTCTACATTAATTGTAGGTTTGTATGTAATCGTTTTCAATGGGCCTAATCGGACAAAACATCCGATATTTTGACCTTTTAAGCGCTTTCAATATTATTTTGTGCCATTTATATGTGATGAAAAATTGTGTTTTCACATATTGAGTTCATTACTGCAGCATAAAAATCAGAACATTAAACACAGTCAATCAAAATTTCAGACAGTCAGGGAAATTATACATGAATTATTTCAATAGTAAACTAGTTAATTTTGTAAACGATAAAAAGCTTATTATCACCAAATTAAAAGCACTTGATTGAAGAAATCAAGTGCTTTATTTCTGTGAAGATTCACAGAGCTCTTTGGGGGAAATTTTAGTATATTCTTTTATGTATAATCTAAGAAGTCATTTTAACTTTATTGGTTCTCTTAAATAAATACTTATACTTCATAAACATAGTAGATGAAAATAGAATCAAAATAGTTATAACATATGGTACGGCTAAAACAATTTGTGATGGAATATTTAATGCTTGTAAATTTACAGATAATGCTGATGTATACCCAAAGACAAGCGCTGCTAAAAAGACAAGAAATGGATTACCATCACCAACCATGATTGCTGCTAACGCTAAGAATCCTTTACCATCTGACATATTTTCAGTAAACATGGATGCACCACCAATGGATAAAAACGAACCTGCAACACCTGCAAATAATCCACCTAGCAAAATAGCAATGGTCTTGTATTTAATTGTATGTACACCAACAGTCTGAGCAGCAACCTCTTTTATGCCCACTCCTCTTAACCGTAAACCAAATGGAGTTTTATACATAACTACCCACATTACTGCTACCATTATAAAAGCAAAGTAAACTAAAATATTATACCCGCTTAATATACTCCCTAAATAAGGAATGTCCTTTATAAAAGGAATCTGAATAATTGGAAAACTCTTTATACGTGGACTCATAAATACACCACGAACTCCAAAGTTTAAATCAAGCAAAAATGTTGTAAATCCCCAAGCTGATAAGTTTAAAGCAATCCCAGTTATGATTGGATTCGACTTAAAATACAACACAAACAACGCAAACACACATGAAGCTATTATTCCAGATGTAACTCCAAACAATAAACCTATTATTGCACTTTCAAACAAGTAACTTCCAAACATCGCAAAGAACGCACTAATTAAAGTAAAACTCTCTAAACCAATATTTAATACTCTTGCTTTTTGACCAAAGGATCCACCAATAGCGATAAGCAAAATGGGAGTCGTAAGACGTATTGTTGATGAAATAATAATTGGGCTCAAAAAGGAATCAAGCATGAACTTCATCCTCCTTTCGTGTTTTCTTGGAAATGAAATTCTTAGCTTTCACTAATAGTTCTCTTAAATCGACAGTGATAAATAAAACAAATAGTGCTTGTACTAATGTAACTAGTATTCTATTTACACTTGTTGTTCTTTCCATCGCTAAAGAACCAGCCTTAATAAGACCCCAAATTATTGCAACTACAAACGTCGTCTTAGGATTGTCTTTAGCAATCAATGCTACCATGATGCCATCCCAACCAATATTGCTAGAAAAGTTGCTTCTAAATCGAAGATGGGGACCAAGAATTTCAACAGCACCAGCGAGGCCAGCAATAAACCCACTTGTCATAAATATAATAATGTAATTCTTTAATGTTTTAATACCACCATACTTAGAGAATGAGAAGTTTTGACCAATCATTTTCCATTCATATCCACGTTTTGTAAACTTATAAAACAAAAACAATACAACAAATACAACAATTGCAATAAAGATTCCTGTTGTTGCTTGATAAGGAGGCATGATTTGAGTTAATTTAGCTGTCTCTAAAATCTCAGGCGTCGCAATCATTTCAGGGCGAATATCTGCATCTAAGTTCATAATTTGCATGGTTAAATATTCTGTCATTAAAATCGCAACATAGTTGAACATTAACGTTACAACCATTTCATTAATTTTTAATATTCCTTTTAATAAAGACGGAATAAATGCAAATAGTGCTCCAGAAATTCCACCAATAAGAATCGCCACTGGTATATGCACGACACTTGGTAGTGAAATGTACGCCCCTGCTAATGCTGAAAAGAAAGCCCCAACATATACTTGCCCATCAATACCTAAATTAATGATTCCGGAACGATGAGCAACTACTGCAGCCATAGATGCGATTATTACTGGCGTAATCCATCGAATACTGCGAGCAATAGCAGCACGACTTCCCATTGAACCAACAATTATTTGTCTAAAAGCTTCTATAGGATTACTACCTTGAATCATAATAAGGATTGACGCAATAATTAAAACCAATACCATTGCAAGAAGGTAGTTTGTAACACTAGTGTTTTTTATAGATATACGATTAGTGACTTTCTTTTTCATGATCATTACCTCCTAGCATATAGTATCCTATTCTCTTCTCTTCAAACTCGTTTCGCTTAAATTCCTTTACAAATCTACCATCATAAACTACAATGATGCGATCACTTAATGACATCGCTTCATATAAATCATATGAAACAAGCAATACCGATACATTATCTTCTTCAACAATCTTCTTTATTTCATTCCAAATAAACTCAATAGAACCAATATCAATTCCCCTTGTTGGATCTTCAATAATTAAAACTTCATTATCTTGAGAAAATTCTCTTCCCACAATAAGTTTTTGTAAATTACCACCAGACAATGATGATGCTTTATCTTGAATTGATTGTGCTTTTACAGAAAATTTTGTAATGACTTCTTGAGCGTATGAATTCATTTTGCTAAAATCCATAATACCTCTTTTACTGGTAAAGTCGGTAAGATGTTTTCCCATAACAATGTTATCAACCAAACTTGTATTTAAAGCACTCCCAGTAATAATTCTATTTTGAGGTACATATCCAATTTTCTTTAATCTGTTATTTCTAGGATTAGCCTTTACTAAAGGTTCATTCTTAAACAATATTTCACCTTCAGAATACTTAGTCAACCCTGTTATTGATTCTATTAATTCATTTTGACCATTTCCTGCGACACCAACAATACCTAAAATTTCTCCTTTGTTTAATGAAAAACTCATGTTTTTAACTCTAGCAATGTGTTTTTCATCAAGTACTGTTAAATCTTTAATTTCTAAAATACTCTCACTGACAGCTTTTTCATTTCGATCAATATTTAAAAACACTTCTCTACCTACCATCATTTGAGCAAGTTGTTCTTTTGAAACACTTTCGTTTTCAATTGTATCTACAACCTTACCATCTCTTAAAACAGTAATATAATCCGAAACCTTTAATACTTCATTTAGTTTATGTGTAATAAATAAGATTGTCTTACCTTGTTCAATTAAATAGTTCATAGCTTCAAATAAGCCGTCTATTTGCTGTGGTGTTAACACAGCTGTTGGTTCATCCAATATAATTATCTCAGCCTGCTTAAACAACACCTTCACAATTTCTACTTGTTGTTGAAGTGCGATTGGTAAGCTACTTACTTTTTTATAAAGAGGGAAGTTGAAATGATATTTTTTACAAATTTCAAGAATACGTTTTTCACTACGTTTAAGATCGAGCCAATACTTGGTTTTTGTATCTTCATGTCCTAAAACTATGTTTTCAATAACTGTAAGATTGTCAAAGAGCATAAACTCTTGTTGAACCATACCAATACCATTTTTAGTTGCATCATTTGGGTCTTTCATGTTTAATGATTTACCATTTAAAATGATATCTCCACTTGATTGTGTTAAAACACCTGCTAGAACATTCATTAATGTACTTTTGCCGGCACCATTTTCACCAATAATTGAATGAATGGTACCTTTTTTCACTTCAAAATTTATATCAATATTTGCAGCAAAATCACCATAGTATTTAAATATATGCTTAAACTGTAGTAAAGTCTCCATTTCAACCTCCCAATTGACTCTTAGTCTACTTCAGTAGGAACTTCAATAGTTCCTGCTTGTAACTCAACTACAAGGGCATCAACTTCTGCTTTTAGTTCAGCAGATAATTGGTTGTAGTCACGCTCATCATAAAGAGCAACACCTGAGTTAATATCATAATTTGTAATACCAGACTCGAAGTTACCGCTAATAGCACTTTTACCCGACTCATATACTGCACCCGCAATATCTTTTAGAGCAGACCAGAATACTGTACCTTCAGCAACTCCACCTTGCCACTCATCTACACCTATTGCTAACACACCAGATTCTGCAGCAGCTTGAATGACACCTAATCCAGCCATATTTGCTGAATGCATCACAATATCTGCACCTTTAGAAATAACTTGTAAAGCCATTTCTGATCCTTTGTTAGGGTCATCAGCTGTACCTAAATATAATGACTCAATTTCAATATCAGGATTTCCATATTTTGCACCTGCTTCAAATCCAGCTCTGAATCTATCGATAACAGGCATTTTCATACTACCAATCCAAGCAACACGATTAGTTTCAGTTGTTTTTGATGCTACAAAACCAGCAATGAATGCGGCTTGTTGTGGTTCAACAACTATTGTTTTTACATTTGGTAAGTTTGTTGTTGCGTAAGTATCCACAATAATAAATTTTGTGTCAGGAAAATCTTCAGCAATCGGGAATGCTTCTTCTGCTAAATCATCCCACATGACATAAATAGGGTTGGCCCCTTCTTCAGCCATAGCTCTAATCTGTTCGCTATACTCTGATTTGTCCAATGCTTCGATAAGACGAGTATTGTAACCCTCTTCTTCTCCAAGTTGTTCAACTCCTGAGTAAGCAATTGCAATAAACGGATCCCCAGCAGGGATTGGAATGATCATGGCAATTTCTTTCTTCTCTTCACCATCATCACTTGGTGAACACCCTACCAAAAGTACGGATAGGATTAGAAGTGCTAATGCACTAAATTTAACGATTTTTCTCATAAGTTCCTCCTTGTTTCAATCGTTGTAATTACTAATAAAATTCAAAACTTCTTGTTCGTTTGAAACGCCACTTCTTGGACCAAGTTCTAATATTGACTTTGCAGCAGCAGCATTTGCAAATTTCCCAACAGTAACTAAATCCCACCCTCTTGATAATCCATATAGAAACGAGGCATTGAATGTATCTCCTGCACCTGTTGTATCTTTTGGATTAACTTTGAATGCATCAATCGTAATATTATCTTCTTTTGTTTTGATGACACTACCATTTTCACCTTTTGTAATAACCACAAGCTGAGCAGTTTCTAAGAAGTGTTCTACATAGTCATCTCCATATTGTGACTTGAACACTTTGTGAGCGCTTTCATTTAGAAAAATAATGTCAGCTCTCTTTAAGTACTCGTAATCCGCAAATTGCTCATTTAGTAGATTAGCCTCTATATCAAACACAAGTTTAGCTCCACTTTTTCTTGCGTTATCAATAACATTCAGACTATTATGGATTCTTTTTAAATCCATAATAGTACTGTAAATAAATTCAGATTTGTTTAATTCATCAATTTGTTTTTCTGTGAAATATAGTGGTTTTCTTTCATTCTCAACAACAAATATAATCCTTTCCCCTTTTGATAACATAATGATGCATTTCGCATCTGGAATATCTGGGTCTCTAACGATTAGAGAGGGATCCACACCGCAGTTTACAAGATCGTCTACCAACAAATCATTTTGTGGTTTTGTATTAATAAAATCAATCATAAATGTTTTTTGACCATAACCAGCATAAATTGCTGCAGCATTGCCAATCATACCACCTACTTTGCTATCCAAATAATTCACATTTATTTTTTCGCCTAAAGCCGGTGTATTATCCATTGAGTAATATTCATCAATACAATTAATACCAATTGCGATGAGTGATTTTTCAGACATGTTATTTAAGAAGCCCTTCAATATCTTTTGCTGTTTTCGCTAAATCATAGCCATTTGCCTCATCAAGTAGAGGTAAATAGTTTTCAGGGAATGCTTGAATACCATGCAATGTTCCTAGTATCCCACCAATCATCGTTGCCACCGTATCTGTGTCATAACCGATATTTACACCAGCTTGAATCGCTTCTACAGCATCACCTTTCGCTGCAACAATTAATCCAAAAACTGCAGGAACAGCTTCAGCAGCTGCTAATCCACTTCCGATATAATCAGCAATTTCATCAATCGCTTCACTTAATGTCTCTGTACGAAGTGCAATATCAATCGCAAGCTTCATACGTTTGTATACTGAAGGTCCAGCATACGTTTGAGCACGCTCTCTACCAATCTCATCGCCTTTTTGTGCACCATATAACCCAGCTTTAACCACATCAAATAGTGTCGCATTAACATCCATGGCTTTCGCTGTTGCAGCAGCAACTGCAGCAGCAGCTGAAATCGAAATGTTATTATCATGAGAAATAGTTACAATTGTAAAGGCATCTTCAATTGCTTTGTCTACATCGCCATTACTAAATAAGGCAATTGGAGATATTTTCATTGCTGATCCATTAGATGCTTTTGCATTGTCATTTACAACTTTAAAACCGTACTCCTCTACTGCATTCCCTTTTAAAGCATTAATAGCTGCTCTAGTTGTTGGTCCTGCAAATCTTGAAAAATAGTTATCATCACTAGACCACGCAATTAATGATTCTACTCCGACATCACGATTAATCAAACCATTGTTTTCAACAATCTTTTCAACTGTTGTAAGTGCAAGACTAAAATCATCTGTTACTTGACCTGCTTTATTTCCTCTAGCAAAAGTGTCTTGTGGTGGAGCTAAAAACTCTGTTACATATCCACCAAAAAGCTCTTCAATTTGCTGGCGAGTGCGCATTTCAGTTGCTGCACCCATTGCATCACCTGCTGCTCCTCCTACTAAACATCCTAAAATCTTATCAAACTTAGTCATATTTTCCTCCTTCGACTATTAACTCACTTAACTTCTCTAAATCATACTTGTTCACTTTATCGATGATATCCAAATAATCATCAGGAAATTTACTAGCTCCATGATATGCACCAAGAATCCCACCAACAATCGTTGCAATCGAATCTGTATCATACCCAATATTGACCGCCATAATAATGGAATCCATTAATTCACCATCACAAGCCACAATGATTCCAATCGCAATAGGTAATGTTTCATAAGCCATAGCACTATTACCAATTACATCGCTTAGTTCTTGCATTGCCTCTTCTTTAGTTTTACTGTTTATTGCAATGCTTATTGCTAGTTTTACTCTTTTAACAATAGAAGGACCAGCGAGTGTTTTATAGTTTTTTCTTCCTATCTCATCACCTTTAATTGCTCCATAGATTGCAGCATCGACAATTTGCTTTAAAGTTACATTTTCATGCAGTGCTACATTTGTCGCGGCAGCAACTGCAGCTGCTGCCGATATAGAAAGATTATTATCATGAGTTACGGAAGCAATTTTCACTGCAATATCGATTGCTTTATCAACATCACCCAACGCAAACAATGAGATCGGAGACATTTTCATAGCTGCTCCATTTGTTGCTTTGGAGTTATCCGCAAAGAGCCAGTCCAATTTTGTTGCCTCTGTTTTTTTACCCTTGAATCGATCAATTGCTGCTCTACTTGTTGGACCTACAAATTGTTCAAAATATCTCTCATCTTCAGACCAAACAATCAATGCATCCTTTGCTGCTTTATCATAATCTTCAAAACCAGTGTTTAGCATTTCTAAGCAAGTAAGATAAGCCATACTGAAATCATCTGTAACCTCACCAGGTTGATTTCCTCTTGCAAATACATCACTCGGTGGTTTCACAAAAGTTGTTATGGGACCACCAAACCGTTCAATAATCTGTTGTGTTGTGCGCATCTCTGTTGCTGCGCCCATGGCATCTCCTGTTGCTGCACCTATTAAACTACCTAATACTCTTTCTTTCATTTATACCCCCGGTAAATTGGATGTTTTATCTCTAACATAGTATTTATAATATTTGGCATTGTAATACATAAGAACATATTCAAACGGTTCATTATGTATATCATATGTGATTCGTTCTCTAAAAATAATCGCTGTTTCATTATCAAGCTCAAGAATTTCTATTAGTTCTGGAGTAGGAATTTGTGCTTCTATCATTTCATCACATAATCCAATATCTAATCCATTATCTTCTAAAAGTTGAAACAACGAAGTGTTTTCATTAAACATATCTCTTGTTAATTCAATTGGTATCGTATTTTTTAAGTAACTAATGGATAAACCTATTTTTTGGTCTCCAATAATCCTTACACGTTCAACCACATATACTTCTTCTCCAACTTTTGTCCTTAACATTTCAGCAATCTTTGCAGTAGCAGTTATCTTTTCAACTCTTCGAATAATCGATTTAATTTTCAAACCTTGTTTAGTCAAATCGTGTGTGAATCTTGTAGCCTCTGATAAAAAGAATACTTTCTTTTTTGTAGAAACAACCGTCTTTTTACTTCTAGCTTTTGATATCAAGCCTTCTCCCTCTAAGGCTTCAAGTGCTTTTCGAATAGTTACTCGACTAACATCGAACATTTCACAAAACTCATTCTCAGAATAAAGATGATCACCATCTAAAAACTTCTTGTTTTCAATTGAACTTTTTAACAATAAGTAAATCTGGTGATAGATTGGAATTGGTGAACTTTTATCAATCATTTTTTCGTTATACATGCCTATCGTACCCTCCCACTTGTATTGTACTTGTACTATTGTATTCTTGTATCGTTGTATTCATTATACCATGACATTTTTTTATGTAAACGTTTTATTTGATTTTTTTGTAAGAAAAATATAGTAGTAAAATTAAGTTAATACTCAAATTGAAAATACCGTTGATTTACTTATACATATTTATCTTTTGAGTTTTCAAAATCCGATAAATCATTTATTAAATAAATAGTAAACACAAAATGCCACTGTCTTAGGCATTATCAATTTACAAAAAAAGTTCAATAAATGAACTTTTTGTCAATATATAAAGTTTTTTGAGTGAACAGCCTAACTATGACAACAATCTACCTAATCACTTCCCTAATTTTATCAAGTGCGAAGTCTAGTTCTTCTTTTGTTATTACTAACGGTGGAGCAAAACGAATCGTGTTTGCTTTTGTATCTTTACAAAGCACTCCTTCTTTTGCGAGTGCTTCACATATTGGTCTTGCGACTTGGTTAAGTTCTAAACCAATAAACAACCCTTTTCCTCGAATATCTTGAATCATAAGACTGTTAATTTTGCTTAGTTCATCTTTGAAATATTCACCTAATACACGTGAGTTTTCAACTAATTTCTCTTCTTCAAGTACCTCTAAAGCAGCTATTGCACATGCTGCACCAAGTGGATTACCACCAAAAGTAGAACCATGGGATCCAGGATTAAAGACTCCTAATATCTCTTTGTTTGCCGCTACAGCGGATATGGGGTATACCCCTCCTCCGAGTGCTTTTCCTAATATATAAATATCAGGGACAACACCTTCCCAATCACAAGCAAAGTTTTGTCCAGTTCTACCAAGTCCTGTTTGGATTTCATCCGCAATAAATAATACATTGTTTTCATTACAAATTTGATATGCTTCTTTAAGGAATCCTTCTGGAGGAATATTAATTCCAGCTTCACCTTGAATTGGTTCCATTAAAAACGCTGCTGTTTTATCATTAATTGCTTCTTTGAGTGCTTTAACATCACCATAAGGAACAGTTGTAAACCCTAAAGTATAGGGACCAAAAGCACGTCTAGCATTTTCATCATTAGAAAAAGAAATAATAGTGGTCGTGCGACCATGAAAATTATTATGACAAACAATAATTTCTGATGTGTTTTCAGCTATCCCCTTAACATCACTAGCCCATCGTCTTGCGGCTTTAATTGCAGTTTCAACAGCTTCTGCACCGGTATTCATTGGTAATATTAAATCCTTTTTAGTAAACTCTGCTAGTTTTTTATAAAACTGTGGTAAAACATTGTTTTCAAACGCACGAGAGGTTAATGTCACTTTATCTGCCTGATCTTTAAGTGCTTGGATGATCTTTGGGTGTCTATGACCATGATTCATCGCAGAATATGCAGCAAGCATATCCATATAGCGATTGTTTTCTGGATCTTCTACCCAAACTCCTTCTGCTTTAGATATAACAATAGGCAAAGGTTTGTAGTTCTTTGCCCCATATTTTTCATTTAATTCTAAAAGCTGTTTACTGTTTAACATTGGTTCACCTTACTACTTTCTATAAATACTCGACTTCATTTTTTTCGTAACTTGTCTTTCAAAATCAACGTAGATTATACTCTCTGTTTGATTTTCTTTGAACACAAGCTGTTACTTATTAAAGACAATAACGTGAACAAATTATACCATGATGATTGATGTTATGTAAGTCAAAAATGCATGTTGGTACACATGAAAAAAATATTATAATACTCTCAATCAAAGTATAATTTATTCCTTATCTTTGTATAACTCTTATCTAAATTAAACAAACTGAATTTAAGTTTATTTGATTATGCAAACTACATTTTTAAACCATTAAACTTTAACCACTTCAATCTCAACACCAGCTTCTCGATACTCTTCAACTAAATGTTGATTGTTTTTACTATCTGTAATCAGTAGATCCACCTGCTCCTTTTTAGCAAAGGTACCTGTTGAGTTTTGACCAAGTTTTGTAGAATCTATAAGACCAATTACTTTTTCAGATCGTTTTAACATTATCTTCTTTAACTCTACTTCATAAAAATTAAAATCTGTTATACCTGAATGCAAGTTAAACCCATGACCTGAGAAAAATGCCACATCAATATTAATATGACTTAGCATTTCTTCCGCTAAGACACCCTCAATTGATCCAGATCCTTTTGTGACAATACCACCAACTACAATGACTGTTACATTAGGCATTTCTTTCAGTGCTTGTAGTGTGTAAATACCATTTGTTACAACAGTTAATCTTCTAAAAGAGGAAAGCCTTTCAGCAAGTGCCAAACATGTCGTCGACGCATCCAAAGCAATAGCAGAATCATGATTAATGTATTTCAAAGCTTGGTCTGCAATTGCATTTTTAAGTTCCATGTTCACTTGCTCTCTAAAATGAAAATTAGTGTAATTAAACGGTTTTTGCTCAAACAAAATAGCTCCACCATACGTCTTTTTTAAAAGCTGTTTTGCTTCTAAATGCGTTAAATCATTCCTCACAGTAGCAGGAGATACATTTAACTCATCTATTAAATCATTTGTTAGGACACTTCCATTTTTTTCAAGTTGTTTTAGAATATACTCATATCGTTGATTGGCTAGCATATTTTTCACCTTCTTGTGATTATTATACAGAAAAAAAATAATAAAAGAATAATAAATACACAATGTTTCTTTATTGTTCTTTGTTATTTAAATATCTTTAACGTTCATGTCACGTGTCGCAATGATATCAATGTTTAAACCAAGAATGTTTTTAACTACAACATCTCCACATTCAACTGGCGCTTTGACTAAGACATGTTTTAATTCTCTCATAATATTAAACATCTCTTGTTTTGGCACTTCCATCGATGATTTAATTGGTAATCGATGATGAATTGCATTTTCAATAGCTATGGTAGCTGTTAGAAATCGAGTTGGATTAGTAAGTTCCTTTTGAGCATAGATTGGACCTCGTTTGCACTTGTGATTGCTTACTTGTATATCTTTTGTCTTGTCATCAATATCCACAAGTAATCGACAACCTTGTGGACACACAATGCATGTCATCTCTTTTCTCATTATGCCACCTCACTTTCAATCAAACGAAGGGTAATATGATTAATGGGTACAGATAAGTCTTTTCGTGTAATGCGAATCTTCTCCATTTCCCCTGGAGCCATGTTTAATCGAGGTATTTTCTTAATAATCTCGCCTCGTTCATCTTCAAGCAATACAGTGGCTTTTTTGATGACTTTTTTGACTCGATACATAATGTCAATCGTATCTAGCGAAGTGTTTTGATGAACATATTGAGGAACACAATAGCTGATTAAACCTTGAGGCTCAACTTGAATAACTTGTGTTTTGGCCATGCTTTTCGTTAAGTACTCAGCTACGCTTTTACCTGCTTTTTCAGCTTCCATCGAAACATAGTCAACTAAGTCATGAATATGAACAACATTACCGCAAGCAAAGACACCTGCAACACTTGTTTCCATGTATTCATTGACGATCGGACCTTTCGTAGCAGGATCAATGTCTAATTGTATCGTCTTGGATAATTCATTTTCTGGAATTAAACCCACTGATAAAAGTAGTGTATCGCATGCCACATATTCTTGTGTACCTTCAATAACACGTTTATCTTTATCCACTTTAGCAATCGAAACACCTTCTAAACGATGGTTACCATGAATTTCAATCACAGTGTGCGATAAAAACAATGGAATATTATAATCATCTAAACATTGAACAATATTACGAGTTAGCCCATTGGAGTGTGGTTCAATTTCCACGACTCTTAGTACTTTTGCACCAACAAGGGACATCCTTCTTGCCATGATTAACCCAATATCACCAGATCCTAAAATAACAACTTTTTTACCCACCATCTTACCTTCAATGTTTATGTATCGTTGTGCTGTTCCTGCAGTAAGTACACCTGAAGGTCTACTGCCTGGTATTTGAATCATAAAGCGAGTACGTTCACGAGCACCCATCGCAAGAATGATGGTTTTAGTGTGAATGTGTTGATAACCATGTTGTTTTGATACTGCAATAATTTCATGATAATCATCACTTTGAATCATTTCTAATACCATCGTGTTTAACTGATACGTTATTTTATGGTCCTTTACAAGATTAATAAACTTTTGAGCATATTCTGGACCAGTTAATTCCTCGTTAAATCGATGTAAACCAAATCCATTATGAATGCATTGATTTAAAATACCTCCCAATTCAACATCTCTTTCAAGAACGAGAATGTTTTTCACTCCTTGATCGTATGCACTAACCGCTGCAGAAAGACCTGCAGGACCTGCACCAATGATGACACAATCAAACATTACTCCACCTCCTGATCAATCAATACTGAACTGTTTTCTTCTTCTAATAGAATTTTTTCATAAGGTATACCCAATTCGCGAGCAAGGATATCCATGATTTTTGGTTGACAAAAACCCCCTTGACATCGTCCCATTCCAGCACGTGTGCGTCGTTTTACACCATCAAGTGTCCTTGCTCCACAAGGTCGATGAATGGCATCTAAAATTTCTGCTTCACTAACCACTTCACACCGGCATAGGATATTTCCATAGTTAGCATCTTTTTCAATTAACTGTTGTTTTTCTTTATTGCTTGCTTCTGAAAAATCAATAATTCTTTTACGATAGGTATTAAATGTTTCTTTTAATGTTAGCGTTTGTTTTTGTTTTAGTAAATCAACCACGTACATTGCCACAGCAGGTGCTGCAGCTACTCCTGGTGATTGAATTCCAATGCAATTATAAAATCCTTCTGCAATATTTGACTCTTCGATAACAAAATCATTATTTGAATGCACTTCCACTGGTCGCAATCCATTAAACACACGAATAATGTGTTCTCGTTTTAAATTAGGTACCATTTTTTGTGCTGAGTTAAATAAATCATTTACTTCTTCTTTGCTAAACTTTTTATATTCCTTATCGTCTTGCATAATTGCTGTTGAGCCTACAATGATGTTTCCAGCACATGCAGGAATCGTCGCCATGCCTTTAGTGTCTTTTCTTGGGACCGGAAATAAGGAAGCATTGAGTTGTATCCCGACAGCTTTTTCAATAATTAACAATGCCCCATGACGTTGTGTGATTTTGTAATTGTGATCATTCACCAGCTTAGCCACTTCATCTCCAAACACACCTGCAGCATTAATTATGCTTCGACTTAAAAACTCACCTTGCTTACTTATTACACGATATCCATTTTTTCCTTTGTAAATGGCTGTAACTTTTGCATCAACAAATACTTGCGACCCATTTTCAATCGCATTTTCAACACAAGCAATCGCAACCTCATAAGGATCAGTAATCCCAGCACTAGGAGCATACAACGCACAAATCGCTTCTGGATTAATATTTGGTTCCATAGAAAATAGCTCATCTTTTTCAATAATCCTCAATCCCGGAACATTGTTTTTCAAGCCATTGGTTAGTAATTCTTCAATTGTCTTTCGATCTTCTTCGTTAAACGCTACTGTTAACGTTGGTTTTGGTTGATAAGCAAATTCCAGTTGCTTTGCTAACTCAGGATACATTAGTGCACCCTTTACATTCAATACTGCCTTTAAAGAACCATGGTGAGCGTCGTACCCTGAATGTACGACGCCACCATTTCCTTTTGTTATTCCTGATCCAATATCATTATTTGCTTCAAGCAGTACTGATGATAGTTGATATTTAGAAAGCTCACGTAGGATGCTTGCCCCTGTGATGCCACCGCCAATAACAAGTACATCAGTCTTAATCATAATCTCTCCTAACTCTTATCGTTTGTTGATTTGGAAGTATCTAACCAACCTTTTGCAAATTTTACAGCGCGTTTCCAACCTGCGTATAATTCTTCACGTTTTGCTTCATCCATATGTGGATAGAAACGTTGATCTACTTTCCAAATTTCTTTTAATTCTTCTTTGCTATTCCAAACTCCTACCCCTAATCCTGCCATGTAAGCAGCACCAAGTGATGTTGTTTCAATATCTTGTGGTCTTTCGACAACACAATTTAAGATATCAGCTTGAAATTGCATTAAATAATCATTTACAGTTGCACCACCATCAACCTTCAATACATTCAATTTCACTCCTGATTCACGTTCCATTTCGTCAAGTAAATCACGTGTTTGATATGCTATAGATTCCAATGTAGCTCGTGCAATATGTGCTTCATTGACCCCAGCAGTTAAACCGATGATCATACCACGAGCATCCATATCCCAATGAGGTGCAGCTAAACCACTAAATGCAGGAACAAAGTAAACCCCTAAAGTATCTTCAACCGATTTGGCTAATTCTTCTGTTTGTGATGAAGACTTAACAATCTTAATACCATCACGTAACCATTGCACAGCACTACCTGTTGTTAGGATACTTGCTCCCATACAATAAGAAATTTCATTATCCATATGCCACGCTAAAGACAACAAGCCTTTTTCAGAATGTATTGGTTCATTACCAATGTACATCATCGGAACATTGGATGTTCCATATGTATTTTTAGCATCCCCGGGTTCAAAACATACTTGACCAAACAAGGCAGCATGTTGATCACCAGCTACACCAGCAATCTTAATTGGTGCACCAAACAATCCAAGATCACACTCACCAAATAAGCCAACAGAAGACTTAACTTCTGGGAAAATGTTTTTAGGAACATCTAAAAATTCAATCAACTCTTCGTCCCAAACACCTTCTTTAACATTAAACAACATAGTTCTTGACGCGTTAGAATAATCGGTAGCATGTACTCTTCCACCTGTTAAGTTCCAAATCAACCAAGTATCAACTGTACCAAACAATAATTCACCTTTTTCAGCTCTTTCTCTAACACCATCAACGTTGTCCATTATCCAACGAATCTTCGATGCTGAATAAGTCGCATCAATAACAAGTCCAGTTTTTGGATTTACTAAATCTGCTCTTTGATCTGCCATTAATCCTTTACAAATGTCTGAAGTACGACGGCAACCCCAAACAATGGCATTAGTAACAGGAGTTCCTGTTTTCTTATCCCAAATTACGGTAGTCTCACGTTGGTTTGTGATACCTAAAGCACTAATTTCATTTGCAGTTATACCTGCTTTTGAAATAGCTTGTTTGGCTGTGTTTAAAATGCTTTGCCAAATATCCTCCGGTTTTTGTTCCCACCATCCTGCTTTTGGATAATACTGTTTAAACTCTTCTTGGACAAGCGCTAACTTATCACCTTTTTCATTATAAATTGTTGATCTAGAACTCGTTGTTCCTTGATCTAATACTAAAATATACGCCATAGTTTCTCTCCTTTCACTGTAAGCGTTTACTACGACTCCATTGTAGCATTTGCACTAGCAAAGTCAATTTCTTTTTATTGTTTTTTATTATTGTTTGTTAATTATTATCAATTAATTATTGTTTGTTTGTTTATTTAATAAAAAAATCTAGTTTATCACTAGATTTCTTTTTGCTATCAACATTTCTTTATTAGCTTTATATTTAGTCTAATAAAGTTTTTACAACTTTGGAAGCAGCTTCCATAACCATGTTGTCAATAGCTGTTCCAATAACAATAATATTAATTCCTAACTCTTTAAATCTTTTGAAGTTTGTTAAGTTAATCCCGCCTTCAGCTAAGGTTGGAACAGAAACACTAGAAACCAATGCCTTAACTCTTTCTTCAATCACAGGATGAACTTCTCCAGCTTTAACACCTTCATAACTCATTCCTGTCATCAGTCCTATAAAATCAACACCTATCGATTCCATTTCTTTTGCTACTCTAGCAACATCCTCAGGCGTTTCTGCTGGTACACCAAAGGTGTGAAAATCATCTGGATGACCAATGTAAGCATCTACCAATAACCCATATTGATGAGCTTTTTCAACCCATTCTTTCAAATCCTCAATACTTGATTTGTGTGTGTGAAGTCCATCTGCACCTGATAGTGCAATGCTTTTAAAATCATCGTCACTTAACTCAACAGGCATTACTTCGGTAAATCCTCCTGGAACTCCAACTGTGATAAAGATATCCTCACCAACAACATTCCTAACACCTTTTGTTGATTCTAGCATTTGATCAAGTAATATTTCATGGCGCACCATTTCTGCATCATGCATGTTAGTAACACCCTTATAACCACGTGCTAATGCCAAAGCTGGATGATTTGGTTCTAACAACCTTGCCCCTGCATCAACTGCTGCTTTTGCTAATCTAGCATCATCACCAGTAATTCCTGTGCTTAATAGGGTTGTTCCATTGTGTTCTTTAATTGCATCAAGCACCTTAACACGTGCTTTCTCCATTTTTTGTTGCATATCATTTTTAATCATCAATTTTCTCCTTCGTAAACTTGTTTGCTAATATCGTTAATCCCATCGCTATTAGCATCGAAACAATCATACTTACTGCAAATCCAACAGGACTATTTGATAAACCTGGCGCTACTAAGGAAGGTACATACGCTGTTCCATATACACCCAACACACCTACAAGTAAACCACCGATTGCTGAAGCAAAAACAGCTGCTCCCATAACAAACTTATTAGAGAACATAAACGGATATGCAGCCTCTACAAATGTACCAAACCCAATATTAATTAAAAATCCTGGTATAGCAAGTGAGCGATTTTCTTTTCTTCTTGGAGCCACTACATTCGCTAATGTAATTCCTGCCGAAACCATAACCAATCCAACCATGTCAACAGCACCTAAAAAGCTCATTCCTGTTGTTTCCATTTCAAGAAGTACAATCGGTAATATGGCAGCATGATACACACCACCCATGATTGCTGGCCAAATCAATGCTCCAGCAACCAAACCTGCAAGCGCAGGACTTAGATTAAGCGCACTTTCAATTAAGTTACGAATTCCATCTCCAGCCATCAATGCTATTGGGGCAATTAAGAAATAAACAACCAAACCCGCAAACAAACCAGCTAAACCTCCAGCGATTATGTTTGCTGTTGTTCCAGGGATTTTCCATTCAAATGCTTTTTTAATCATAAAGGAAGCAAGAATACCTGCCAAGATACCACCGAGTATACCACCAATGATTCCTCCATTAACCGATAAAGCACCTGCAATAATACCAGCAACAATCCCAGTTTCATCCAATCCAGATACTTGCTTTGCTGCAATTGCCGCAACAACAACAGGCAATACAGAAATTAGCGCTGAGAAAATATCACCAAACATATCCAGTGCAGGAATCTTACTTATCGCCAACACCAATGCCATGGCGATAAAACCAGGCAATGAAGCCAACATAATCCCACGAACACTAATACGATCTTTTAGACTACCCTTATCTTCAACTCCTGATTGAGTTGAACCAATGATTGGTTTATACTTCAAACCAAACTCTTTGCTCAATGTAGTAATTGCTGAAATAGCACGAGTTCTGTTTGTTGTACCTGTAGTACCTGATACAGCCAATACTTTTGCTCCTGTTGATTGAATATTGGCCATAGATGTTCCGCCAGTACCAACAATTGGCACACCTTTTTCTGCTGCTGCTGAAAAACTTGCTTTATTTGTTTTTTTAGGATCTGCACTCATTACTACAATTCCATCATAACTACCTTGTAAAATGTCTTTCGCTAGCTTTTTATCTTCTTCAATAGCCATTTCATTTACTTTGTTTAATAGCTCTAAATCAGAAACAACAATTTCATTGTCACTTAACGAATACAATCGAGCTTCAGTATTCTCTTTAATATTATCCATGGATACTGTAGCACCAACAAATACAATACTACCAACTTCAATACCTGCTGAACTTGCCTGAGTAATTATTTCTCCCAGTAATTTTTTTGGCTCTTTCCCGCCTGAGTTAAATAAATTACCACCAGAACTACCAATAATAGCAATTCTCTTCATTTTGTTTTCTCCTTTTTTTATTTTTTTATGTGCGCACATGTAACTATATTTTAACACTATGTACGTACATGTCAAGTACTTTATGTAAACGCTTCCTTAAATAGTTTAGCAAGAAATTACATAAACTTAATGATATAATAAGTACAGGGTGAAAATATGAATGAGAAAATATTTCTACATGATCAAATATACAACGATTTAAAGCAAAAGATTGCGGATAAACATTATCCTGAAAACTCACTACTTCCAAAAGAAGTGGATTTTTGTGACATCTACCAAGTAAGTAGACATACGATTCGTAAAGCCATGGATCGTTTAAATAACGAAGGTTTTATAAGAAAAGTAAAAGGTACTGGAACATTTGTTAATGAAGTTAAAGCAGATTATTCATTGTCAAACATGGCTAGCTTTAGTGAGATTCTTACTAACCAATCAGGAGACCCAAATAGCATTGTCCTTTCTGCTAAACTTATGGAGGTAGATGATTTTTATTGTAACAAATTAAACCTTCAAACAGAATCCAAAATATATGTTATCGAACGTTTAAGAAGAAATGGCGATGTTAATCTTTGTTATGAAAAAACTTATGTCAATCCAAACTACTGTCCAAAGATAGACATGTATGTTTCTCCAAACACTTCACTTTATGATTTGTATGAAAACAGATACTCTCTACAACTAAAAGAAGGTTACTACCAATTAGAAGCGACTAATGCAACAAAAAAGATATCCAACTTATTGGATATCCCTATCAACTCTTCTGTATTATTCATGAGAGCATTGATTAAGTTAATCGACAATAGTCCCTTATACTATGTAGAAGCACATTATGTTGGTTCTAGATATGTATTTTCAACAAATTTGAAACGATAAATTTGAATATTCTATAATAAAAGCGAATTTGAAACCAACTTAAAACAACCTAATTTATTACATTCCCTTTTAAAACTCTTGCGATGGCGTAGGAGCCTTTCCTTGTATTAGGAACATCATCAAACAACTTTGCAATCTCATTTGAGTTTTTATCGTTTTCATTAAAGAATAAATACAGTAAATTTCTTGCCCTTGAGCTCGCAACATAAAGAATTCTTTTTGCTTGCTCTTGTTTAAAAAAATCAGTATCTAGATCAACAATAAACACAACGTCTGATTCTAAACCTTTAAACTTTCTTGCTGTAGTAAACAAAACACCTTTTTCATTTAATTCTCTCATATAATCGTTATTACTCAATATCGATGTATCTTCTTTTTTGGCAGTCAACACTACAACTTGATGATAATTAAGTTTCTCTTCTTCAACGAGTCTACTCACTTCATTAAACACCTTTTCAATTATCTGATCAGGATCCTCAGAACAATAAATAAATGGTTTCTCTCCTTTTATGAGTCTTATGTTTTCCTTAAAAGAAATATTTACTGGGACTGATGAAGTTGTTGAAATTGAAACTGTATTTCTACAGTTTTTTGATAAAATTAATCTACAGTCAGAGGTCTCTAACCATTTTGGTAAAACTCTTTTCTGAATTAGCTGATTCTTATCGTAAAAAACATAAAAAACCTTTCTCGCTAATTTATCTAAAAGGACAATAATTTCATCTGGAAAATCTTGACCTTCGTCAATAATAATTGAATCATAAGGGAAATCGTTTTTAGTTGAATCCTTTAAAATCCAAATCAAATCTTCTTCTGTAACATCGTTGTCAGATATAATTTTATATGCTAAAGAATGTATTGTTTGTACATCAATATTTATATTATCAATTTTCATTTCAAGATCTCTTTTCAAATATGAGTTGAAACACATTAGCAAAACTTTATTATTCTCATTTGCAACTTTTTCAGCCATATTTACTGCAAGTAGGGTTTTCCCTGTTCCAGCACTTCCATGAATCGTAGCTCTGTCTTGTTCATCTAGATAATCCAACAATCTGCATTGTTCATTAGTTAATCTCAAAATCGTTTCATTACTAATGTTAATTAAGTTAGAAATTGATTTTACCATATTAAAACTTGGTAATAAAACATTTACAACTTTATCTAGATTGAAACTTGAATGATTAGTAAGTTTAAACAATCTTGAAATCGCAGCTTCAGGGTTTTCCAAATCATTCTTAGTTAGTATATTCGTTCTAGTATAGTTTAGTGGAAGTCTATCTGGAATAAACTCATTTCTTAAATGTGGAAACCAAACCCCACTTACAAAGTTCACTTTTTCACCTGTGCTTCCTTTAATTGCTTTAATGAACCTATACATACTTTCGTTTGCTTGTTCAATTGGATCACTCATCGAATTTCCTGATTCGTAAACCCATCGCCCTTCTAAGAGATAAACATTACCTCGTTTAACTTCTAAAACAAGAATTCCTTTTTTTGGATGAATAATCACAAAATCAGCTTCTCCACGAGGTTTACTATTATTGATTTCACTTTGAACCCAATTAAACGAGTATAAGACAACAAAATCATTTGATAACTGCTTTAAACTCAAAAAAACTTCACGCTCTGCATCATTGCTAATTAGATTTACATCAAAATTACTCGGATAAATCTTTGCCATTATAAAGCTCCTCCATGTATTGGCTATAATTTGAGATAATTTTCCAATCTTTATAAACTTTTAATTTGTTGAATTTACTACCATCCGTATCATTGAAAACAAGAATTTTTTCTTCTTCCCACAATGCATCTACAGATACTTTAAAACTATCATTGATCATAATATCCCCAATACAATGATCTGGAAATCTAAATCCCTTCTTGAACATGTCTTCAAATATTTCCAAGTTACTTTCTGAACTAAAGTTCATAAGCTCATTCCAATCCAAAATATCTTTAGAAAACAATTCAGTATTAATCTCCAATTCAAACTGTTCAATTAAAGCATCTTTAACATCGTACTCGCTTGTTTTAGTTTCGGTAATTGGTAAAATATAATGTTCTAAATAGTTAAACACACTATTTCTATTTAATCTTTCATGGATTCTTTGATTACCATAATTTCTTAAACAAGAATAACATGAAGGTTCGCAGACACAATTCTTTGTTTTTTCATATGCATTTCGGAAAATTCGGCTTATTAATTCTCCACCTTCGTTTTCATTTTCATCTATCAATCTTTGTGTATGTCCAACTCCACCAGCTACTGCATCATAAATAATAAATGAATACTCTTTTTCATGCTCTTTGCTTACGAGACTTCTTAATGTACCCTTCAAATCCGATCTTTCAACATCTAACACAAGCGAAATCGAATCTAACAGAGCACTTAAAATTGATAATCCCTGATCAACTCCTTCAACTTGAATGGAGAATGTTAATTCGCAAACATCCGTGTTGAAAATATGATGCAAAGTAAACAGTTTTAAGTCAAGATTTCTACATTTATGTCCAGAAGGTGTGTCATGCCCTTTTTCATCCCGATAAACAGCTTTTTGTAAGTAATCAGTATTAATTTCATTTTCATTGAGTGCATACCCACAATTGCTACAAACATAAAAATCCGACTGTGTTTTAACTAAAAGTGAATCGTTTTGAGTAGTTTTCAGACTTATACTATTTTCACCAAACCAAATTTCTCTTTGTTTTATTGGTTTAGAATACATACTTCCAATATAATATTCTTCGGTTCGATACAATTTTTCTGGTTTCGACAAGGGAACATCGGACACAACTTTATCAGCAATAAAACCAGCACTTGGTTCAATGCTGTTTCGCCACATTTTTCTTCTTAGTTTTGTTCCACAAGAGCGACAATAAGTATCTTCACCATATGGTTTGATCTTTTCAAAGTTCACTGCTCTACAAGTATCATTTTCACATACGGCAATAAATCCTTCTTGCCAAATATGATCATTTCTTGTAAATGTTTTCTTAATGTATCTACTTGTAAATAATTGATCGTTAGCAACAATTTGGCTTCCTGGAGCATATTCTGAAATTGCAATCTGAAGATCACGCGACAAATTCAAACTCTCACTATCATTATTTTTTGATGTACTATACGTTTGAAGTTCTACTGTATCTACAGGAAATCCATATCTAGGTAAAACATTTCCTTTTGCTAAAAAATCTATCAATCTTTTTCGCTTAAACTTTTTAAGACCAATTTGATAGTAGGAAGCATCATAAAACTTATCATCCTTTTTAGCTATTTTGATATACTTTTCAAACTGTTGTACAGTCTTTTCATAATCAATAATCGCTAATTGTAATGGTGACTCCTCACTAAGTACAAAGTTAGAAAACCCAAAATCCTCCAATTCAATTTTCTTGTGTAAGAATGAAGGTATTGAGTCCCTTACAATTTCCTTTAACTTTGATGGTCTATCCATTAACATTTTTTCTAATAATTGATACCCTTTATTATCTAAAAAATTCTCAATTTTGTTACCATTATATTGCTCTGGGTGTAATTGAAAAAAATAACTCAACACTATTGCATTTACATGTCTTTGTAGTATTTTTTCATTATCAATTTTAAAAACTGGAGGACTTATTACTCCATTAATCATCCTATTTGGTTCTTTGTAAAAATTAAAATCATGTGAACTCAATTTTGAATAGGTAACTGCGAAGGCTGCAGCATTTTTACTACGGCCTGCTCGACCTGCTCTTTGTGAGTAATTTGAAGGCAGTGGAGGCATATTACGTAAAAAAACCGTTTCTAAACTCCCGACATCTACTCCCATTTCAAACGTAGTAGAACATGATAAAGCATTTAACTCTTTTTGTACAAACTTTTTTTGATAGTCTAAACTTTCTCTTTTACTTAATTGTGCGGTGTGTTCTTTGATAAAAAATGGTGACAAATTTTCTCTTTTATATAGGTTAACAAAATGATTTCTATTGTTTTCCAATTCAATGTCAATTTCAAATAGTTCTCCATCACATTTGATGCTGACACATTTATCTCCAAGGTTAAATGGAGTTAATCTAGAGCATTTATCACACTTATATATTTTATTATTCTTATGAAAACTTGAAACTAATACGATCGAATCCGGATTAATAGTATAGTGTATTCCATCATTTGTATTAAGTTTATAATTATTCCTCGTACTTATCAAATACTCCCAATAATTATCTAAAAGTTTCGTTGCTTCTTCATCATCAATATTAAGTGTACTTTTAATCAATTCAATTCTGTTTGTCTTGAAAAAATTGCCGTTACCTCGTCGTTGAGGCAACACGTTGTAACATGATTCATAAATACTGCCATCATTTTTGTTTTTCACTAGATACTTCTGTTTTGGATAGTAAAATATTAACTCTCTATCTTCAGGCAACAGAGAATTGTTTTTTGCAGTATCAATTGCTCCAAATTTTATAAACTCATTGAAAACTACGTTAAGCAAATTTTTGATGTCCGTTAATGGAACACTATACTTTTTGGACAAATTAATCAGAATTGCTTCTTGATCATTCCCCTTATATTCAAAATGAATGTATCCTAAAGAAGCTAGTGAAGTGCTTCTTTGTTGATTTGCCATCTCATCTAACATAACAATCCAAGCATTTCTTTTACTAATGAAGGATATATTCTCAATTGAATTATGCGCTGTAATAAAGCTCTGATTTTCTGGACTCGAGAATAAAGCAGTTAATTCATTAATTGCATTTCCTATCTCAATCCGATCAAATTCTACAGTTGATAATACTTTAAAAAGGCCTCTTCTTCTTATAAATTGCTTATATGATGCTGACATATAAGAAGCAAAATATGCTGCTTCCTGTCTAGAGTCAGAAAAGACTAAGAACTGCTTGGTTTTTCTAAGTCTCTTTTTAAAACTACTTTCACTAAAAACACTAAAAGGATTGTTTTCACTATCTTGTGCAATTTCAGGTTCAATATAAGAATATTCAGGTAATTGATCATACAATGACAAACCTATAACTGCCGTAGCAGCATCATTTCCCAGATAAAATCTTTTGAACTTTCCAAGTCCACAAGAGGGACATTTTCCATTAATAGACTTAGTTACTTTAATACCATGATTTTTTATGCAAGAGCAGGGAGGTGAATCAGTTTCATCTGAAGCCATAAAAGATCCACACTTTTTACATAAAACATAACTTAAATCACTTACTTCCTCTAATTCTTCATCATCAATCAAGTATTCATTTTGATCAGTATTAACATAAAAGTATGTTAGCTTATCCGAATAGTAGGGAATATTTCTTTCAATTGTTCTGTCTGTGTTTGATTCTATACCAATTAATGCAATTTTTCCACAGTCACTACAACTCGCAGTTTCAAAAACGGGCACAAGTGATTCATCCACCAACTCCGTTGATTTACGTACAACATCCAAATCAAATCGAGGGTATAGTTGTAAATAAGTGCCTTCTAAAGCACGTAAAAAGAAATGATATCTCGCATTTACTAAAGAAGCACCATTCTTAAAAGCGCTTGAAGCGATTTGAATAACATCTATAATTGTTTTCTCATTATAATTTGTTAATCTAGAAACTTGGGAAATCGATAAAGGTTCTAGCAAAACTTCTCTTATGGAATGATATATTGAAGATTTTTCACATATATCATAGAAAACTTCAGAATTATCCTCATTTTTGGACTTACTTATACCATACTCGCTTAAAACATGTGTTGTTGACTCTATATCGCTCACTAATCTATTAAACAGATCCTCAGGATACTCAATTAAATCGTTCGGTTTCTCATATGCTTTTCTTGATGCACGGATAACGCTGTCAAGATCAAAACTCTCACCTGTTAGATTTTTTGCAAAACTCACAATTTTATCATCTTTTTCCTTATCTGAACCTAAAGTTGCAGAAGTTAAAATAAACTGTGGTCTTTTTGCAGTTGGAATTCTTGCTTTTAGTCTTCTTATAAGCATAGCTGTTTCCATTCCCGTTGAACCATAGTAAACATGAGCCTCATCAAGAATTATGTATTTGAAGTTTGAATTATTAAACACTTTTGCATCATTGGGTCGCAATAACATATGCTCTAGCATAGCATAGTTTGTGAATAAAATGTGAGGAGGATTTTGTTGTAAGTCCTCTCGGCTAATCACTTCATTTTGTAATCTCTTTCTTAGTTCTGGAATCATCTCATCTTCATACATGGCTTCATAAAGTTTTTGAGCTTGTTCCTCATTATGTTCAGTAGCACCGTTATAAACTCCAAATGTTATTGATTCAAACTTCAACAAAATTTCACGTATTCTTTTTAACTGATCATTAGCCAATGCATTCATTGGATAAATTAAGATAGCTCTCACACCAGGACCTAACGTTCCTGATTCCTTCTCTTTCAATAATTCATTTAGAATTGGTATCAAAAATGTTTCAGTCTTACCAGATCCTGTCCCTGTAGAGACAACTAAATTTTGCCCAGAGACACACTTTCTAATCGCTTGTTCTTGATGTAAATACAAATTCCTATCAAGTGGTAATTTTATATCATATAACCCTTCACCAGACTTTCTAGATTCTATTTCTGAAAAACTTTGACATAATACCCTTTCATTAATTAAATCCCTCAATGTACTCCCCTTCTCAAAAGAACCATTAATTTCAATAATTGGACCTTTAGTCAATAATTTTCTTATTTTTGACTCGAACTGTTCTCTTAGTATTGAATCAGAAATGTAATATGAAGTTGTAATATAATTGATGAACTCATTTCTAATTTCTTTTGATGCTAATGATGGATTAAACATTATATTCTTCTCCTATTTCAAAGTAAATATCTTTGATTTTAAAAATTTTATTATTATCAGCTTGTTTTTTTGTGAGAGATTTCATTTCTAAATCGTAGTTAAGCAAATATTTTTCATCAGTGTGTGGATTTCTTTTCATTAGGTAAAGTTTTGCACTATTGTATACTTCAAACCAAACATCTTCTGTTCTTGTTTTAGTTTTCAATTTTGCATGATAATGTGGAAATCCGTCAATCCCTTTATACTCTATACTTTCAATAACATGTTTATCTAACTTGATATTCTTTCTATCTTTAGCATCAATACTAACTTTTTTTAATTTGACTCTCTTGTTCTCAAATTTGCTTATACTATCGTCACCTATTAATACCGTTTCGTCAAAGAAGATTTCATTTGATTCCAAAAACACGTTAGTACTTATTTTACTTAGTTTGATTTGATAATATCCATCGATTAAGTCAAATTCAGAAATGGACCCAAGAATGCCTACCACGTACTTTTTTCTCAGTGATTCATTTTCGATTATTAGCTCAAACTCTTGGTTTTTAGATCCAAAGAATCCATTAGAAAAATCATAGTATAATACATCTTCAATTTTCTCAAAGATAGGATTTTTCGTTAGTTTTTCTTTAATTGCAATGTCAAATAAACGAAAATATTCATTCCCAATTCTTAGTTGAACTTCAAAATAATCTGATGAAGTTAATCTCGGTTTTAGAAATGAAACAATCTCTGAAACATCAGTACTTTGGTTAATTAAATCAAAAGATTGATCTTCTACGACGATACTTATTGGATGTTCTACATTCGTTTCAATTTGTAACCTAGAATGAACTGCAATATCCTCATACCATATGAAGTCTGTTAGTGGTCTGTTATGATTATAAAATGTTTCAAAGCTCCAATTGAAATATTTAGGTTTAAAAACTAATGTACCTAAATCAATTGGAAACTCAATCGTTTTCTCTAAAAAATTGAAGTATTGTTTTGAATTAAAAACAGCAAATGGCTTCTCACCATACATTATTTTTCCATAATTTTCAATTTGACAGTTCTCAAGTTTATAGATATTCAGAATTTTATATCTTATTCCACTTATTTTATCGATAAGAGATAACTTGATTCTTCCTTCATAGTCAAAAATCTTACCTGCTAACTGAAAACTACAATAAGTTTCATTGTATATTAAGCAATCAAAAACCAGTTCTTCATTACTTTCCAAAAAACGAACTTTAAATATTGCATTTAAATCTCTGTTCAAAAAATTTCTTATTACGATTTCATCAACATTTTCATAAACCTCATATTCAATATCATCATCATCTGAAAGCATGGAAACTCTTTTTACTTTTTTACCTCCAATTGCAATATCGATAGTTGATAATTGGGATTCTTCTTTCCCCATCACAAAAAACGTTTGCTCAGACAAACGAATTATCTGATTACTAGACACTTCAATTTCATAGAGCATTTTATCAATATAATGGACATCATAATTTTCTATTTGCTCAATAAAAGGTGTGAATATCTTATAATTTCCCTCTACAATATTGTCTGAGTTTATTTCTCTATCATTATTAAACCAAATCGAATCTCTGTTTATCTTGCTTCCTGAATCAAATATCAATGTTTTATCCCCAATGATTCTAACATTAATTTTCAATTTCTCATTTTCAAAAAACTTACTCAAATCTAACTTTAATATAATTGGCTTTACATATTTCAGTAAAGACGTCCCTCCTACTATTAAACTATATGATTCAATACTATCTGGATAATTCACCTCCAAAATATAATTTGAAAAACTAGAGAAATTATCTAGTCTTAAATATGGCACATTAATTATGATTTCATTGTCTTCTAAAACATATCTCGGTTTCCACTTATCGATTCTTATATACTCTCGCTTACCATTCTTTTCAATTAATGCAACTTCTTCTTCAAATTTGATTTTCCATTCTCTTAATAATATCCCAAGGTAATCATTTATTGGTAATGAATTTGAATTGTTAAAGAAGCTCATAATTTCATTGACTAAGCTAATAAATCTTTCTTTATCTTGTAAAACCATATACTTAATTGACGATTTCAATCGATAAACTTCACTTCCAATTGAAATGGACTCATCATTATTTAAGGAATCATCACTTTGAATTTTACTAGCAAGATTTTCTGTAATGACAACAAAAGCTGAATCGTTTTCAACGTAATCTTCAAGTAGAGATTCTTTATACACTCGATATAATAGATTGAATAACTCAAAAAATGTTTCTTTGGGACTTAATGCTTGTGCTAGAAGAGATGAGTAATATGAAGTTTTATGTTCAGAAGAATATAGAACTCTATTATGCACATGAAAATAGGACTTTATTGCATCATATAAATAACCTTGATTTAAATCAGAAACATCAAGTTGTTTTCTAATAAAATCCCAAAAATTATCTTCAGAACCTTGCCATTGTTTAATTATTGCAACTAACGTATTCACAACTACTGATGCTCTACCTAACGTATTTATGGCCCTCTTATCTGCAATAACATCTCGACATTCTTTTATAATCAGATCATATTCATATTCTGAAAAAACTTCTCTTCCTAGAAACAATTTTTCTTTAAGTTGAACTTCTTCCAAGTTATTCATATTTAACTCCCCTTGTTACTTATGATTAATTAATCATTGATACTAATGAAAACAATTATTTTAAATGAACATTTTTTGTAACAAACCCCTCTTTAATTCTTTTATATTCTCTAATTTTTGCCTAGCTACATCGATTAGCAAATCATGCTTACTTAAAAAATCAGCAATTTTTCTTTGTTCTTCAATCTGTGGTAAATGAAAACTAAAAGTTAAGAAATCAAATGGTTTTACAGCTGTCCTTTCATATACTGTTCCTTCTTCAAAGCGTCTTAGTTTGTTAATTAAGTCTTTTCTTGTTACAAAATACTCGATGAACTCAGAATTATACTTTTTGTTTACTTCAAATGTAACATATATTGGAGAAAAAATTGCTGACCCAAATTTATTTCTTGATATAACTCCAAATTTCAAGTTTGCTGGATTATAGCAGATATCATTTAAGTGTGTAATTTTGTATTTTTTATCATTAGATTTAACTAAAAAATCTCTTTCATATCTTTCAGTTTTTGGAACAACACCTTCTTTTGTTAAACTAACATGAGGGAAATCTAAGTCTTTTGAACTGTATTTTTTTCGTTCTTTAAAAATTTTACTAAATGGCGTGTCCTCCCACTCCTCAAACTCACTTCCATCATCTTTTTTAAATCGAATCTCTTGTGAGAATATCTTCTGCAACAACCCCCTTTTCTGCTGTTCTAGTAGTTCCACTTTTTTCTCTAACAACTCAATCTTCTTATCAATTAATGAAAGGAATGTTGCTATTTTTTTTTGTTCGTTATATGAAGGCAGATAATGAAGAGTTTCAAAAAATTCATTTACTGAAATATTTAATAACCCATGATTCCTTGCACCTTCTACAGCAATCATAGACACTTCTTTGTGCCATACATTTGACTGGAAATACTTCTCAATGAAATCTGGATCAAAACCACCGTTTGCATTAAAACAAATATACAGACTTGATAATGCACCTTGATCATATTTAGTTAATCTCCGCACCACACCCCAAGGATTACCATTAGAATAGCTCTTGTTATATGCGAACTCACCTTTTTTCAATAAATAGTATCCACTCATATCTTTACTTGCGACATATCTATTAAAAAAATCACTTTGATCAACTAGTCCATATTCTGCTGAAATCGTTAATGGTAAATCTGTTTCTAAGTTCTTATTTTTCCTTGTAACTCTAGTAGTTACATCACTCAATCTTAAGTGTTTCCACTCCCCATCAAACTCTGAAAACCTTAGCTCAGGAACCAATCTTTTCTCCTTACTCATAATAAACACCTAATTCTTTTAGATACTTATTAATTTCTTCATCTAATTCATTGATTTCTTTATCAATACTTCTTATTTCTTTTTGCACTGCTTCTAAATCCACTGGTTCTTCTACTTCGAAAGTATCAATGTATCGTGGAATATTAAGGTTGTATTCATTCTCTGCAACTTCTTCTAGTGGCACTAAGCGAGTATACTTTTCAATGTCTTGTTTTTCTTTATAAGCACTAACTATCTTCTCAACATTTTCATCGGTTAGTCTATTCTGATTCTTTCCAGATTCATATTCATTACTCGCATCAATAAACATAATGCCTTCACTAACTTCACGGCATTTTTTAAATACTAAAATACATGTTGGTATACTTGTCCCAAAGAAAATATTTGCTGGTAGTCCAATTACCGCATCCAAGTAGTTTTTCTCTTTGATTAAGTATTCTCGAATAACTCCTTCTGCAGCACCTCTAAAGAGTACACCATGTGGTAATACCACAGCCATTGTGCCATTATCATCCAACTGATAAATCATGTGTTGAATAAAGGCATAATCTGCTTTAGACTTTGGTGCTAGTTTACCATAGCGATTAAAACGTGGATCATCCATAAAGGACTCACCACTGGACCACTTCGCACTATAAGGCGGATTCGCCACCACTGCTTCAAACTTTAGATCCATGTGTCTTGGTCGTTCAATCGTATCATCATTTTTAATATCAAAGTTTCTAAAAGAAATCCCATGCAAAAGCATGTTCATTCGAGCTAAGTTATAGGTAGTAGAATTAAACTCTTGACCATAATAACGAGCTACCTTAGCCTCTTTACCAATCCGTAATAACAACGAACCTGATCCACAAGTTGGGTCATACACACTCTTTAATGAGCTCTTATCTAAAGTTACTATTTTCGCTAAGATGGTGGATACTTGTTGAGGTGTATAAAACTCTCCTGCTTTTTTACCAGCAGATGCTGCAAACTGTCCAATAAGATATTCATAGGCATCTCCTAAGATATCAATCTCAGAATCATGGATATGAAAATCAATGTCATTAATCTTTAACATGACTTTCGTGATCAGTTTAGTTCTTTCACTCTCTGATCGTCCTAAACGTGTGGAGTTTAAATCCATATCATCAAACAGTCCTAAAAAGTCATCCTTAGATTCTGATCCTAAGGTTGAATCCGATAATGCATTAACTGCTTTAGCTAATAAGGTAATATCAAAGGTACCAGTATTAATCTTTTTAATTAAAGAAGAATACAGGTTTTCAGGTTCTATGTAATACCCTACTCTTGAATCTTGAAGTAAATCATCCTTTAATGCCTCTCGATATTCATCATCTTTCCAGGCATCATGATAGGTCATCATATCTTCTTTAAGTAACACGTTGTTAACATAATCTAATAGATTCTCTGAAAGGTATCGATAGAAGATTAATCCAAGAATGTAGTTTTTAAACTCACTAGCATCCATGTTTCCACGTAAGTCATTGGCAATGGACCATAATTTAGAATACAACCCATTTTGTTGGGCTTGTTGTTTTTGAACATTTGTCATGTGTACTACACTCTCCTTTAATTAAACTTCTCTAATAGATTTAAAATAAACTCTTTGGTTTGTAATACGATCTTTCTTCTTTTTAGATAGGTTACTCCTTCAATTGATTCATTGATTTGAACATCTGGGAAGATTCCACTGTATTCATACTCTTGAATAATATCTTGTAAGTTGTCACTTTCTATGTTGTGCTCTTGACTAAAGTCAGCAATTTCTTTTTCTCGTGCTTCTTCCATCATGTTTAGATACGCTTCATCAATATCATCATTGGGTGTTAAGGTTGGAATGATACGATCTAGGAACTGTTTAATAAGCTCTGATTTTTGATAAAGCTTTTCATCGGTAATAAACTTAAGCTTCTCTTTAATCTCAAAGATATCTTTTTCTTGTTGGTTCTTGTCTTGTAAATCAATTTGACGAATCAACTCTAAAATATAATGCACATTAATCTTATCCGAACGTACTAACTCTAGTTCAAAGTTAATATCATTAAGTATATCTTCTCCAGGCTTTCCAGGACCTCGTCGACTAAAGTCTAAGTACTTGCTTAAAAAGTCATTGAAGGTTTGCTCATCAAAAGCAGTACCTGATGTCTTCCAATCAAATTCTATAAATGTCTTTAGTGATGTTAAGATACGCAAGATATTTCTAAACTTAAAAACAAACGATGCAATATGCTCTTCATCCTCTAATCGCTTTACAGCTTCTACATTAGGAGTAACCTTTAATAGATCCTCTACGGCAAGATTAAAGGCTAATAAGTATTCTTGATACGAATGCATTAAGACGACATCAGTGTTGTTTGTTTGAGAATAAAGCATAACCGCATTATCCACATTCTCTTTGGTGGTTTGATAACATACGATATTACCAAAAGGTTTGGTTGCTTTCTCTACTCGATTGGTACGAGAAAAGGCTTGAATCAAATTATGATATTCAAGTCGTTTATCTAAGTATAAAGTATTTAATGTTCGTGCATCAAAACCTGTTAAAAACATATTGACCACAAGTAAGATATCAATGTCATTGTTCTTTACTCGTTTGGAAACATCTCTAAAATACCCATCATAGGTGGAGGTATTAAAGTTGGTCTTAAACATCTTATTATAGTCAACCATCATACGATCCATCGCATCTCTTGATAGTTCTTCTTTATTTTCTCCATCTTCATTGGAAGCAAAGGTAAAGATTGCAGCTATCTTTAAATCATGATTCATGGCTTTAAAGGTATCATAGTATTTGATAAGCATGGCAATCGAAGATGTCGCAAAGATTGCATTATACATCTTATGATTGGTTTTGGTGTTATGTCGTTCAAGAATGTTGGCAGCTATCAGAGCAATACGTGAATCATCAATAAACACTGGATCAGTATCAATGCCAGTGACCTGTCCATCTTTCATGCTTTTTGACTCTTGAATGGTACTCACATAATCCACTGCAAAGCCTAAGACATTACCATCTTTAATCGCATCTTTAATCAAGTAGTTATGCAAACATTTACCAAAGATATCTCCCGTTGCTCGTCCATCATCGGCTGGGTTTTGTGCAAAGCGTGGCGTACCTGTAAAGCCAAAGTATTGTGCTTGTGTGTATGCTTTTGAAATAGCTTTATGCATATCACCAAACTGTGAACGATGACACTCATCAATGATAAAGATCGTTTTCTTTTTACGATATCGATCAATGATATTGGTGTATTGTGGTTTACTCACAGCATTTGCCATCTTTTGAATGGTCGTAATAATAAGTCGTCTACTACTATCTTGTATCTGTTCAATCAGTTTGGATGTTTGATTGGTCATATCCACACAACCTGGATCAAACTTATTAAACTCATCTAAGGTTTGTTTATCCAAATCTTTACGATCAACTAAGAATGTCACTTGATCAATATTAGGTTCATTGGCTAAAATTTGTGAAGCTTTAAAGGAAGTCAGTGTTTTACCTGATCCGGTGGTATGCCATATGTACCCATTATCATTGCTAGTCTTGGCATGATCAATCAGTCGTTCTACCGCATACACTTGATATGGTCTCATAACCATGAGTTTACGTTCAGTTTCATTTAAGACCATGAATCGGGCAATTATTTTGGACACCTGACAACGCTCTAAGAAAGTAAAAGCAAACTGCTCTAAGCTATCAATACGTACATTTTCCACATCCGACCAATAGAAAGTATGAGAAAACATAAATGGCGCATCACTATTGGCATAGTACTTGGTATCGATGCCATTGCTTATAACAAAGAGTTGAATAAATCGAAACAGACTAGAAAAGGGTTCTCTTCTATATCGTTCTACTTGATGAAAGGCTTCCTTAAAGTCTACTCCACGTCGTTTTAATTCTATTTGAACTAAAGGTAGTCCATTAATTAAAATCGATACATCATAACGTACCTCACGTTTGGCTTTCATCGTAACTTGATTGGTTACTTGAAACGTGTTTTTACACCACTCAAGACTGTTAAATAGCTCTATGTATACGATACTTCCATCATCTCGTTGAACATCATGTTTTTCTCGTAATATCTTTGATGTGGCAAAAACACCCTTACCACTAATCTTTATCATGAGTCTTTCAAACTCAATATCACTTAAAGGTTTTCCTTTTAACTCTTTTGCATTGTGTTGATTGACTTGATCACGAAAATTAGCAATAAGATCTTTCTCATTGCTTATCGTTATTGGTTTATAACCATTGTGCGCTAATTGCTTGATTAAACGTTTTTCTAATTGTTGTTCGCTTTGGATTGTCATGGACCCACCTATAACTTGTATTTTATCATATTTACTAAAATATTAATCCTAATAATTGCAGAAAATGAATTAGTTTTGATACTGATAATGACAAATATGCATATAAAAAATAAAATCATTTGTACTATCTTTTCTCGTCCCCTCATAGCGGGGAAGGTTATCGATTCTAAAGACGGTGACGTAACTGGATTGAATATTGCTTATGTTCTCGTCCCCTCATAGCGGGGAAGGTTATCGATTAAAGGTAGTAGTTTAATAGAATGGAATGGAATCAAGTTCTCGTCCCCTCATAGCAGGGAAGGTTATCGATTATTAGCGACTTGATAACAGGTGCTTCTGATATTAGAGTTCTCGTCCCCTCATAGCGGGGAAGGTAATCGATTATGAACTTGATGATGAACAATACAAAATTGAGATAAAGTTCTCGTCCCCTCATAGCGGGGAAGGTTATCGATTAGGTATCCCATTCGAAATATGGATAAATGCCAACGGGTTCTCGTCCCCTCATAGCGGGGAAGGTTATCGATTAGCAACATGGGAAACAGTACAAAAAATATGTGATGTTCTCGTCCCCTCATAGCGGGGAATGTTATCGATTAAGTTAAAAGCAATCGAAGCACAGAAAGAAGTAGGAGTTCTCGTCCCCTCATAGCGGGGAAGGTTATCGATTGGAAATGCATGGATACTGTCATTTTTAAAAGATGCATTCTCGTCCCCTCATAGCGGGGAAGGTTATCGATTACTAATCAATCAACTAGAGACAAAAGAAGCACAACGGTTCTCGTCCCCACATAGCGGGGAAGGTTATCGATTTATAGTATATTTTGGCTAATTATTCACAAAGTTGGAGTTCTCGTCCCCTCATAGCGGGGAAGGTTATCGATTAAGGCTTTTTATCCTCAACCTCTGGGGATTTCTCCCGTTCTCGTCCCCTCATAGCGGGGAAGGTTATCGATTACAGACAATGACAAAGCTTATGAATAATGACTCAGTTCTCGTCCCCTCATAGCGGGGAAGGTTATCGATTCCGAAGATGGTTGCAAAGCATTCGAGGACGCCTATGTTCTCGTCCCCTCATAGCGGGGAAGGTTATCGATTCAAAAACATATTTATGAGATATTTGTAAAGTTTAGAAGTTCTCGTCCCCTCATAGCGGGGAAGGTTATCGATTAACTTCACAAATAATACATATTTAGACCAAGACAAGTTCTCGTCCCCTCATAGCGGGGAAGGTTATCGATTCGCAAAAAATGGTTGAATTAGGCATCCCTTTTGAAGTGTTCTCGTCCCCTCATAGCGGGGAAGGTTATCGATTACAAGCCCAAGTTACAACCATTCAAGACTTAGTTGGGTTCTCGTCCCCTCATAGCGGGGAAGGTTATCGATTACACTTAATCACTATTATCAAACGCAAAAAGCACATTGTTCTCGTCCCCTCATAGCGGGGAAGGTTATCGATTAAATAACGGTGTTTATTATTGCACTTGTGAAAAAAGTTCTCGTCCCCTCATAGCGGGGAAGGTTATCGATTTATGAGTGAATTTCACATGTGCCGAGGATGCCGTGTTCTCGTCCCCTCATAGCGGGGAAGGTTATCGATTACCTATCAATATCAAGTGTTAACATTAAAACAAAGTTCTCGTCCCCTCGTAGCGGGGAAGGTTATCGATTAGATAATCGATATATCCTTTATAATAGTGTGGTTTATTATATTATACAGTATATTATATCAACCAACACTTACATACTAGTTAATCGATTTGTCTGAAAATAAGACAAGAATATAAGTACATTTTCATTCTATCATACTATTATGATTTTAGGTCCTGTTTTAACATAGTGAACTTCTCCACTACCCAAAATTATTATTTGCTTATTATTCACATCATTTGGAAGTTGATAGAGTGTAATGGATCCTTCTTTTGGCAATTCGCTCTTAATAATCTCAATCAAACGATCAACATTTTTTGATGATCTCATTTCTCTTTCATATACGCTATACTGCTTCATTGTAAAACCTAATCTGATTAGTCTTTTCTGGAAGTTTGTTGCTGCTTTTCGATCTAGTGCGGTATCTCTAGGGAGATCAAACATAATTAGTAACATCATTTTCTTAACTCTATAAAACTTGGGAGTTTGAGGTGTTTGGCACTATCATTTTCCAAACACCCAATTAATGAAATTACGCAACACTTAATTGCATCATTTATTGAATATACTTTGTTATCAATAATACATTTCTCAATAAATATTTTCATTAGATTGATTCTTTGCTCTCGATCAAATGATGGAGCATTATTAATAATCATTTCTTCATATACTATTGAATCAATGAATGGTCGAAAAGGTTCAATTAAATCATCCGATAGATTAAACGGATTTTCACTTGATCGATGAAATATCCCAATACTCATTTCAAATCCAGCGATAGCTAATTCTTTTCGAATTACTGCTCGTATTAATGCATATCCATAATTTAAAGCCGCATTAATCTTGTCTTGATATCGTCCTCTTTTAAAATCTTTCCCAAACAAACAATCGAAATAAATAAGTGCAGCATAAGCTTCCCTATTATCTATATCCCCTTCTTTAACTTCTTTAGAGGTAATAACTAACTCATTATATTTAATTCTATCGTTTGTTTGAGCAATTAAACATTCACTTTGATTAATAATTTTTGAAGAAATAATTTTTTCCACAGTCTTTGTTTAGTCTTATAACTTACGGTAAGCTGAGACTTTATACTTTCAAGCTTTTTTCTATGGCAATAAGTTGAACTAATGTCAGCAATCGGTGAATGATTGATACCACAAAAAATCATCCCAATATCATTATTTACACATACATTAACTACTTGATTTGAAAAATAGCTATCTATGTTATCAAATATAACCATACTTATATCCTCAATAGGGATGTATTTGATGGTCTTGTTTATAAGATTTTTAAAACTAAGAGAATGTCCTTTCACAGAAATGAAATTCTTATGTTCCACATAGATAACATCTTTCATTAGATCAAATATTTCCCCATTCCAAGACTGGTTTTAATACCAATACCTGAATAAGTACCATATGCTAATAAAAAATGTACAAATTTCGCCAATTGTGGAGGACCATTTACCTTTAATCTGATTTCCCCAATAAAAGATGGGATCTTGACACCTTCTACGTGAAATCTAGTTGATCGAAGGCGATAGTCAATAATTTTAATGTTGTTTTCAATAAAATGTAATGTATCTCGATCAAATAGATGATGTTCATCATTAAATTCATCAAACATTAACATAATACTTCTAAATATTTTCGTGGGTTCAGGAAAAATGTCGTATTGACCATTTGATTTAAAAGAAGTGGGTGTTAACAGTTTCAAATTTATATATTTCTTAACTTCGTTCATATTCAAATAGGTCTTCATTAAGTCTTTTATATCAATCAATTCTACTTCAGTGCTTAATAAATCTACTTTTTGCTGGTGATATTCAATCATTATTTCCTTTCTATTTTCAAACAATGAAATCAATTGATTTCCTATTGCTGGTGAAAGAGAAACAATTTCCCAGTTTGCTTCCTTTTTATCTAAGAGTAGCCTTTGTTTTAAGGGGCTATAATTATTCATGGTATGTAGCATATTCTGTACTTCAGATGATAATAATTCCATTAACACACCATGGAGTAAACTTGAAATGTTTGTTGAATATAGACTTGCTGGGAGATTTAGTTTTATATTAATTTTTGTAATCATAAGTGTTTACCCATTATTTCATTGAAATTTTCAAAATAGTAATAATCTTTTTCTTTGATATCGGTATATATAATTTTCATTAGAGACTTCACAGCATTGAAAGCAAGTTCAAGTTTTGAGTATTCAAGATCTAGTGCTTCTAAATTGTGGGCTACTTTATTACGGTCATCATTAATTTGGTGGACTTCCTTTGCATGTTGCAAGATGGTTGAATTTAAGTTATTGGTTTCAAAAATTATTATCAAACTATTTAATGTTTTTAAAACATTCCCATATTTATCTTTATTAAGACCTATAGAATATTTGTTGTCGATAAACTCGATGTTTTTATCAGAACTTCTTTTAATAATATTGTTTTCAATCAAAAATTCTTGACATAGAAACTCAGTAATTGATTTTATGCGTATTAAAACATCAGAATAATTTTTCTGATCAAAACGCATTTTTAAAACCAAAAAATGACAAATAGCTTTCTTTAAGTTGTAAAGATTGTAGCGTTTATCAATGTCTGGGAATATTCTTTGCTTATTAATATCTTCAATTTTTTCACTTAACAATTGAACAGCTTTATCTTTCTTAAGTTTTTTAAATATTTCTCTTGCCCCAACATAATCATAATTACTTAATAATTCAAAAGCCATGGATTTCCACATCGCTTCACGAAAACTTATTATCTTAATCTCTGAATACCTGGGCTTTTCGTTTTGTTCTAATTCATTAACCATTTGCAATGTTTCAATTACATCGTTTGGTGTATCATATCCTACGTTTGCGTTACTCGTTCTTTTTGGAGTTGATACTTGAACAGCAATTTTATTTTCTGGATAAGTAACGTATTCTAAACACAGTGTTGCCCCCATTTGAGGAGTACCACTTGTTACATTTAATAACACAGTATAATTTTTATACTCTTTGTGTAATGTATTTATTACATGGTGAAAATCATCTTTAAACACATCATAATCCTGCGGATTTTCAATGTCCCTAACAATGATTTCAACTTCACTTTGATTGCTTACTTGTTTTATAATTCGATTCCAATCAAACATTTTATGTGCATGGGAAGTTTCATTACCTTCATAAATACTTTTAGTAAAAAATAAAACTACTTTTTTTGGTTGATAATGCCTTACAATATGCAACATGGCACCATCTCTAAAATCTCTCCATGGATCCGAATTTCCTATAGGAGAAAATAAAACATACATTAAATCACCTCATCTATTATTTCAATTCTTTAATACTAATCTTACACTTTCCAAATTCATAAATATTTCCATCTATTTTTGTGCATTTTAGCGTATGAGGTGAGACACCAAATGATTCATACTGCCAATGACGATGATCATTCTTCTTCATCTTACCTCTTGGATTCATTGTTTTAGGATCAAATCCTGCATTTTTGATTTCTCTTCGCAACACATTTGCATATTTATAGGTATCACTAATTCTCGTTGGGAAATTTTTATATAGAATTTGTGCATTCTTATGAATAGTTTTATCTTTATAAAGCTGCACGTTAATTGTTTTTGTACCAAAACCAGATCCTCCACCCAAGTACACTATCTCATCCTCATGATCATCGGATTCTGTAAATGACTCCATTATATAGTTTTTGTAATACCAATAATAATTTCGAATGAGCAATACTAAATTGTTTGCATTGATTGCGAAGTAACCATTTTTACTTTTAAAAGTCAAATTGTCTTCATCAATTTCTATTTTAAAAGTAATATCTATGCCCGGTTTAATGCTTTCTTTATAAATATTTAACTCATTACCTTCTTTCGTTGTTCTATTAGGATCATTGAAAGAAAACATATCAAATTTCTTCGCAAACATTAAATCATCATTTCTCAACACTTTGCTATCAGAAACACTGATGTATTGCATTAAGTTATAATCCACCTCAGTGGATTTAACTAGTTTTCTCTTTACAAACACTTTGTCTTCTAATTTTCTCGATCCATAATCTTTTCGACTTGGATCCACCAAATCAGTAAATGCTAAAGAGTTCTCAGATACTAAATACCCTAAAATTATAGTGCGGATAATCCCTTTTAATGAGCTTCCTGGTACATAAGGATCTCCTTGACCATCCCTTATAAATTGATTCACATCATGATAAATATTTCTATTTCTTCTTTGTTCTGGTTTAAACCCAGTAATTTTATAACTGGTACACTCATTTGCTAAAGACACAAGATTTTGCTTAGTGATGAAATCAGTTAAATTTGAAAATTCATCCTCAAGAAAAGACTCATATTGCATCTTTTGATTACTAGTTAGTTTTTTATAGAATTTTATTGAATCAAGAATATTGGTGTTGTTATGAACTATAAAATAATCCTTTTTGCCAAGATTCTTTCCACTTCCAATATGAACTGGTCCAAGTGTTGTAAGAGTTATCTCATAATGTTTAATTGCCATGATTACACCTCCAACCAAAATGCTTTTGCATAACGATAGACAGGATGATTCCCCTGGTTACTAACATCAAAAACACCTCCCTTAAAAGGTGTTGAAAAGACAGAACCTGCAGTGAAGCTGTAAAAATCTTTCTTCTTAACTAGTTGATTTGAGTAGTTTTGAGATTGAACAAAACCACTGCGCTTTTTTAATAAGTATTGTGCTTCTTTTAATACAGATTCAAGATCTTCATTTTTATTCACCATGGCAGTAGAAAGTAAAATATTGAACTCTCCTTTTTCTTTAAACAGATCCTCTATATCTTCATCTTCATACATCTCAAATGAAAACTTCCCATACCCTGATTTTCGCTTACCACCAAGCCCCGCATGTTGCAGAGATTCTAAAAGTATACTTAATTTGCTAAATGTTTCTTGATTGCCTTTAGCTAAAAAATAGATTCCTGAATTATCACTGTAGGAGTGAATCCCCACATTGTAAGGTTGACTATTTCCTATTTGTTTTGCTTCTAAAGACTCTAAGGCAACTTTGGTGATAGTTGATGTTGTACCAATGTCTAACCAATCAATAAAATCACGCACATCATCCCCATTGCAATCACCATATAAGTATTGTTTGAACATATCTACAGGGATAAACTTTAATTTTTTGAATAACTTCTTATCAGTTAAATCCTCTTTGTCTGACTTGATATGAATCATAGGTTTAGGTAGAAACAATGTATTATCTTTAAATGGGAATGTATCACTAATGAGTAAATCCTCCAATAAAAAATCAGTATCAAGATTTAAATGGATTGCCTCAATAAAAAGGGCACTAAATAGAGTATCACTTGAAATGGTAAAACCACTTTCACCTAATCTTTTATTCCCAAAATGAACTGGTTTATCAAAACATAGTTTAATCGTTTTTAAACTCATGTGCTTTCTCCCCTTTTGATGAACCTGTCACATATACAGCATTGATGTTTCTAAATGCAACACGTCCACTACCACGGGTCCCACCACCACCTAAATAATCATTTTCCAACAGATTAAATGCTAATTCAATGTTATTAAAATCCTCTTCTAATTCCTCTTGATTAAAGACATTATAGACAATTTCTAAATCAAACATAGAACCTCTTACAACACGTTCTATTTGACGAGGATTGGCAACTGATGAAACCCTTGATATTGTGTTTTCATATTTTGTCTCTGTAAACGATACTTCACGTTCACTTAATTCTTTGATGCTACTAGCATTGAAGAATGCATCCGAAATTTGAAGTCTTGCTTCGATTAATCTGTCCTCATCATCCTTAGCGGTGGAACTACCAAAGAGTCGATTAACTTGATATACATCATCTTCGATTCTTATAACACCACTAAAATGTCTCGATAGCAAACTTCTTAGCTTACCCTTTATTGAGCTTCCAGGGATAACTGGTAAGCTTGTTTTTGGATCCCTTACTACTGGTGAGTCAACCGCTCCAATAGCAGAAAATTCTCCTCCACTACCAATATGCAATCCTGTAATAACTTCAATCTGTCCTGATATTTTGACTTTTTTATACATTGTTAGTCCTCCATTCCATAATACTTCGAATAAGCAACCAGTGCCTCAAAATACTTACAATAATTCAAAAACTGTTTTCTAGTCCCATCTTTTAGTATGTCATCTATTAAATCTTTAACATACGTTTGCTCTACGAATCTTTTTACTGGTTTATCTCTTCCAACTTCATAAGCAAATTTTACTTTTAAATACGCAATTTTATCCTTTACATCTTCTGAAAGCTCTTTTTCTGGATTATTAATCACAACGCTATAGATATTGTTCACTAGATCAAGCAAATTCCTTAATTTGCTTGTTGTTAAACCCTCAAACAGAGCTTTTCTCCCCCTTATTGTGGTTACATTGTTTTTTACAATCTGTTCTGCAAAATCAAAATCAATTACTTTTCCATTTTTGATGCCTAAGTTCATTATTTTTGTTCCTTTCTAATTTTATATATGTAGTATTCTAAAGCTGTAACTAAATATTCCTTTTCATTTTTGTCATTAACCCATTCAAAAACAAAATTCGAAAACTCATCACTAATCTTACTTTTACCAAGTAAATAAGCTAATCGGGCTATATTTAATGGTGAATCCTCTCTTAACAAGGTCATTACTTTATAAATAAAAGCTTTTTTATGATCTTCTTGTTTATCAAATTCTTTCTTTATTAACGAAACCTTTTGTTTTAAAATATTATCTTTTAAAACATCCCATGGATAAACTTTTTGGTCATTCCATAGAGAAACTTTGTTTTTCATTTCTCTCTTTGCACAATCTTCTAACAATCCGGTTTCACTAGCCATTTTGTATATTGGATACTTTGATCGATACATACCAATACCTGCAGATAGAGTTAGTGTACCTTGTGTATATTTAGAAAACATATCTCGAATGTTTAAACTTAGTTCAATAACATCATCCCAAGACCCAATAATGAATAAATCATCCCCGCCAGAGTAAATTACCGTAGCCAAATATTGATTATCCTTTAAAATTTGATCAACTCCATATTTAAAAAACATCGATAGCTTTCTAGACAATGTTGTTGTTCTAGATAATGAATTGTACTTTTTGGGTATACCTGAAGTGAACGCTCTTCCTAAATTATCCACATCCGCTCTTAATACACCTAATCGTTGAATACCAGTAGAAAGTTTTGCATATTTATCGATTTCTTTTTCTTTGAAATAATTACTTATCCAAAGATTGGTGGAGACATTGCTACCCATATGAGGATTGTTTTTACTATATACCTTATAATAGTTTTCTAAAGATGACTCAACATCTTTCTTTGATTTAATGCTCAGTTTATACTCAAATGGTAATGTAAGGTCACCTTCATGACTTACACAGAGAAACTGATGATTATCCATGGCTTGAAATTTTGAGGAAAAACTTATTAACTCATTACACACTCCGCAGTATCCATCTACAATATCACTATCACTTCTTAAGCATTCTTTGCATTCCCGATCGTGGTTAATTTTTGTTGAATTTAATTGTAGAATTTCCTTTGCAGAATATCGATTTAATTTTTTAACAGATAAGCGGTGACTTACCTTATTCCAAATATTCCGATCATCATCAAATATCATTAGATCATTACCACTACAATCACATGATGCAAACGCTAAAAATAAATCTGTTTTAAATTTATCTAAAAACCAGTTTTTAATTTTTGTTTCAAAATTAGAAAGAATACCTTTATTTTTGCTTGTGTTTGCAATAAGCATGTAAACATGGCCACCACCAGTATAAAGGAGATTAGCTCTTGAATAATCTAACTCATCTAACAAAACATCAACGATCACTTCCAATAATATCTCTAAATAGAAACTTCTCGCTTTTAGGCTTTTAAGTGCTTTTTCACCACTAATATTGTATATAAAATCTTGAATACCACTTAAATCCAAACTGACCAGAGAAAATACTTCAAGATCATAAAATTTTTGTGAATGATCAAATAAAATCTCTCGATAGTTTTCAACACTATTATATTCACAGTAATCATAAATACATGATGCAACACCACATGTAATCTTACTATGATCAAATAATGAAATATCCACTAACTGGTTAGTAGCAGTTGAACTTGGAATGTAACTCCAATAGCTTTCTGTCCATTGCAGTAACGAATTAAAATGCGATTTGTTAAATTCTATGTGTGAATTAAAAGAATTCATTTCATCCACAATCCTACTGTACTCAGAAGGCATCACTTTCTTTACATCTTTTGTTGGATAGTTTAAAAATTCATTTGACTTAAAATCATAGCTATAATTTTGCTTGTTATCATTTAAAATATTGAAAACACTTTGTAATGCGATACTTTTATCAAATTGCATTCTAGTTTCATCCGTATCGTCTTTATCTCGGCGGTCGATACCACTTGCAATGTTATCTGCAATATACGTAATATATGCTGTGCTATTCACTGGTATATCTGCATTTCTAAGTTCACGATAGTGGTGATATTTTATCGATTGAATAATTCCCTCTTTGTTTTTTAGATAGGAAAATCCTTTTATATATTCTTCTCCTAAAACAGAATGTGTTCCCTTTGGCTGTTCGTTTTTGCTACGAAAAAGAATCTTGCCAACATCATGCAATAATGCCCCATACCACAACTCAATTTTCTTCATTATAGACCTAACCTTTCATTTTTAGTTTTTGATAATTTTTATACTATATATAAAAGCTGGCTGAAAATCTTATTAATTTGAGTTTATTATCCCATAATATACAGCTTTGTTGAATACTTCACATGTAAATCTTTTATAAAAGTTGAGATTCTTGTACCATATAAAACTTTAAGTGTGAATTTCTGTTGGTGCAATGATTATCAAACTTATATTCAGAAAGATATCTACATAAATGCTTATCATGCTTTTATTGAAAGGTCTATTGCGTAACATCATCTTTAATGACTACCATGAACTACTCAACAAAATAATCCATCATATCATCATGCAACTCTTCTTCAAATCTCATATCTACTCTTACAACTGAAAGAGTTTTTCCCTCATCATTTTTCATAACTTCAGGCGTGAATGTATCTGGTATTACTTTCCCAACATAAAAGAAATCAGTTTCTTGTTTATCCTTTTTTATAAATAAATCTAGTCTCATGTTTGTCTTATGATGATCTCTCATCATTATGACTTCTTTTGAATTCAAGTTTAATCTATTTCTTGTGTACCATTTAAATCTTTCTTTATCAATGATTTCATCTTCATACATCGTTGATTTTCCATGACCTTCATCTTTGTTATAAGTAACAAAAATCGGTGTTGCAGTTTCTCTAACGGTATAACCATACATTGTGCTCGAAACATCTTTTTCCCACTCTAAAAGCTTGCAGACATCTTTTCTTGTGTATTTTTTATAAAGAATAAATGGATCATCAACGCTTTCGTTGTACTCATTTTCAATAATTGCTTTGGATGTTGCAATTAAATCTAAAACAAGACGTTTATACGCTTGATCTTCTAATAGTTCTTTAAACTGAGAACTAATCATTATTGTTTGATTATCATTATCTACTAATGACATTCCACCATATTTTTGTTGATCTGCATTTTTAAAGAATTTTAGACTAAGTACTTGAACTGCATGATTAATCGTTTGAAATGAAGTGTTGTTTTCATTAACAAATTGATCATAATAGACTATTTCATTGTTAATTATGGCTTCAAGAATCAAAACTTCATCTTTTCGTTTATTGTATAAGATTTCTTTAGATAAAAATGTAAGTATCTGGTTTTGGATATATGTGATTGTGGTAGTGTAATCACTATCTATAACCTTTAAAAAATCATAATAGGATGGTTTATACTGCATTATAATTCTTGGGTCAACTGACCCAATTTCATAAAAATCAAGTAACCTTGGAATTTTATTTAACTTAAATTTTAGATCGTCGTATGCTTCTTTCAAAAACTTCTTCGTCGCAAAATTTGTTTGTTTTACTGATCTAAGAATCTTCTCTTCTACAATATCATCAAAATGTATAGTCGATTCACCAGGTAATGTATGATTCCCTTTTTTTACAAATTTGTACAACGTTTCTTTATCTAATGTTTTATCTCCTGATAATGCAATTGGTATAAAGAAGTTATTCTTATAATTACCAATAAAATCTATAATAACAACATAGTCTTTATCAGGTCTTTTTCTTAATCCACGACCTAATTGTTGGACAAATACAATAGCACTTTGAGTTGGCCGAAGCATTACCACTTGATTAATTTCTGGTATATCAACACCTTCATTAAATATATCGACAGTAAGAATGTAATCAATCGGTCTAGCATGGTAGTCTGAAGTTAATCGTTCTATTGCTTCTTCTCTTTCTTCTTGAGTATTGCTACCAGATAAAGCAATTGTATTGTATCCATGTTTGTTTAACTCGATGGATAGTAATTCTGCTTCCTCTACTCTGCTACAAAACATCAGACCTTTAACACGAGCTCCACAAAAACCATATAGGTTACACTTATTTATGATATGCTCTACTCTTTGATGTGAAACTAGTCTATTAAACTGAGTTTGATCATCAATCAACTCTCCATCTACAATTAAATCTGAAATACCATAGTAATGAAATGGTGCCAACATTTTTTCTTTTAGTGCTTCATTTAACCTAATCTCAAAAGCAATGTTATGATCCATGTACTCATAAATATTGTTGTTGTCATTTTTTTCTGGTGTTGCTGTCATTGCTAAGGTGAATTTTGGAGTGAAGTAATTCAGTATTTTTTGATAAGAATGAGCACCTATATGATGAGCTTCATCATATACAATATAATCGAAAGTGTCTGGATCAAACTTCATATGGTGTTCTTCCTTTGATATTGTTTGAACTGTTGCAAATAGAAAATCAGCATTCATTTCTTGTTGATTACCCGTATACATTCCATATGTTTTTTCATCTTGAAACACATGCATAAAACTCTCCAATGATTTTTTAGCAATTTGCTCTCTATGAACCACAAACAATAGTCTTTTCGGATCTACTTTTCTTGCATCAAATGCAGCAAGATATGTTTTCCCAGTTCCAGTAGCGGAGATTACAAGTGCTTTGTTGTGTTTTAGTTCTCTTTGAAGTTGCAAAGCGTGCAATCCCTTTATCTGTAAACTATTTGGTATAAGTGGTTTAGTACTCTTAGTTACTTTTAAACTCTTTTCAACTTTTTTGACTCTTTGTTCATAATCTAGTAGCCATGCTTCATCAATCTTTTTTGATATTGCTAACAAATGACTAATTTCTTGTTCAATCTCTTCAACTACCTCTTCATTACTATAACCATTAAAATGCAAATTCCATTCTAAGTTTGTAGTTAATGCTTCTTGAGTAAGATTAGAACTACCTATAATATATTCATTGTGGTTTGATTGTTTGAAGATGTAACCTTTAACATGGAAATTATGTTGATCAATAACTCGTAAATCAATGTTTTCAAACAACATAATCCTCCTTAATACAGAGGGCTCATTAAATGCTAAATAATCTGTCGTTATTATTGTTCCTCTTTTATTTAGTTTGCGACTTTCTTCTAGTTCATGAATAATTGAAGCTAAACCACTATTGGTTATAAAAGCAACTGAAAACACAAAAGAATCACAATCCCTTAACTGTTTTATCAGTGACGTCAATACTTTGTGCCCTTTTTTATAATTGTTTGTAATTAGTTTAATGTTCTGACTTTTATAGTTGTCCATTTCCCCGTACTACCTTCTACCTATAAGAATACAATAAAACTTAGCATTATGGGGGGAGTTTATGGAAAAAAGTACGATTTTTCAGATTTTCATGAACAATTATAGTCATAAGTGCTGTAGCAGATACTTAAAAATCTCAACTTATCTCAGTTAGTCTCATAATCCTTTCCAACATCACGTAGAAGATTTCGACTCATATGCTAAAGACTTTTCTCTTTAAATGACATATCTATTTCAGCGAGTGAAGTAGATTACATGCATGATTACTTTACTCAAATAATCTTTGTTGTCCTTAGATTATATGCAAACTTACTATATACATGATTTCTTAAATTGCAAATATGCTATTATTAATAAGAGGTATTTTTATGTATACAATTCCATATCACAACCAACTAGATACAGTAAGCTTTAAAAATATGCTGGACACCAAAAACATCCATAATAGCTACAAGATTTTTTGGTTGAAATCGATCATCCATCATGTCGAAAATGATGAACAAGTTATACCTTTTTCATCGATTGTTTTTGATATTTTTAAAAATAGCTATGATTTCATTAACAAATACCACTTAAAGTTTGGTGGGTCAGATGTAATACCTAGAGTTATCATGAGTTATAATACCCAATCAAAATATGATTTTCTGTTTCAGCTTAAAGAGAACGATTTTGATAAACTGATAAAAGACATAACTGCGTTTGTTCCTTATCGATTATTAACTCCTTTTTATCAAACCCATTTAGTTGGCAAAAAAGACATTCTTAAACATGACATAATTATTGAAAAATCAATGAATGATACACTAGCTTTTTATACAATAAATAGAAAAGAAAGCTCTATCTCCATTAATGAAGCTTGGATGATTTATATCAAGAATAATATAGGAATTATCAAAGCATGGATTGACCATGAACTAGTTCATTTTTTACAACGAAGAAATTCTTCTATTCCTAATATACCTTTTAAAGTTAATCCACAAACAAGTAGAAACCTAGTAAAAGCAAAGAAAATCTGGGATGAAGCAATCTCAATTAATCCAGCACTAAATTTCGATTTGTTCTCAAATAAGATTTTCACCAAAGAAAGTACAACTATACATGGACCACTTAGCATCGATCATTTTTTACCATGGAGTTTTGTTGCACATGACCAATTATGGAATTTAATCCCAACCCATAGAAACATAAACAGCTCCAAAAATAACAATTTACCTTCTGAACAACTTATTGATCCATTTATTGAAATACAGTATGACTTCTATGTGACTATCCATGGTTTTGCAAGTAGAAACATTATTGAAGAATATCACACTCTGATGTCAAATGTTCAACTGGATAATAATGTTATGGATCGCTCTCATTTTTATAACATGCTTTATGATAATACTCATTCACTCTATAAAATAGCAAAAAACAATGGTTACTCTATTTGGCAGTATAATGAGTAAAATGAATCATTTCAATGGAGGCAAACATGAGCTTTAATTATTACAATAAAGTTGCAAAAGACTACATTAACAACACTTTTCATGCTGATATGAGTGAACTTTATAAAATTTTCGAACAACACCTAAATGAAAATGACTTGATTTTAGATCTTGGTTCAGGAACAGGTAGAGATAGTCTTTATTTCTTAAGCAAAGGATATGATGTTGTTGCAATTGATGCAAGTGAAAAAATGGTTAACTATTCAAAACCGTTTCTTCTTGAAAAAGTATTAATGTCCACATTTTTTGACTTTAATCCTACACAAAAATTTGATGCAATTTGGGCATGTGCTTCCTTACTTCATTTAGAAGATAATGAGTTAAATAAAACTATATTTAAATACTTGAGTCACTTAAAAACCAATGGTGTTTTCTACATGTCATTTAAAAAAGGAAATGAAAACTATTTCAAAGATAATCGATTCTTTAACTGTTTTACAATGGATTCATTCACATTGTTTATCAATCAGTTTCATACAATTGAAATCATCGATTTATTTGAAACAAGTGATGTTAGACCAAATAAAGAAAACGAAGAATGGATAAATGCAATCATAAGAAAAATCTGACGCTGCTCGGCTCTTTCTTATAAATCACGGCATCAGCACATCTACTAACACTGCTACATCGTTGTATTAATCTGTATGTATTCAAGATCATGCAATCGACTATTGATCACATTGTAGCCTACTACTCCACTTACTAGTAGTAAAGAAAACTCCAACAATAAATTTACTTTCTTTAGTTTTTATACTTTGTTTTCACTGTTGCTACGATGGATGTAATCATGGATTGAATTTGATCTTCTCTTTTTTTGTTTGACCAATCAATGACATACGTTTGAACATCTTTAGCAAACTTACCTTCTAAAAGTTGTTTAACAGACTTATTTGTTTGAGTTCCACCAAGCCACGCCATTGGAAAATGGTGAGTCACAAAATGGATTACTTTTTTGTCTTTAAGAGAAGGAAGTTGTTGAAGATACATTTTCATAATTGGACATACACTAAACCCCCTTACTGGTGAAGCTAAAATTATTACATCACTTTGTGATACATCCGGTGAATCAATTAAGTGAAGAGGTTTTAATTTTGGGGTTTCTTCATCAGCATGTATCGCTGCTATCTCACATTCAATATTATCTTGTTTTAACTGCTTAAATAGTCTTTCTGCCACACCTTTAGTATTTCCACTGTATGAATAATACACAATTTTTGCATTCATGTTTTCACCTCATTTCTCACCTATAATTTTACTTTTGACGACAACACAAAACAAATTTGGAAAGTCGAAAATAATGAAAAAAACATCATTATTTTTTGGATAAATGATGTTAGTTGTGCTTTATAAAACTTTACTTGCTGATTATCCTAAGTCACATTGAATCAAAATCAAGCTTTTACCTTATTACCTTAAAAAACTAGATTGTAATTGCTCTTGATCTTGCACTGAATATCCGAGTTGACTAAAATACTTTTCAAAACTAGTGTATCGCTTATAAAAGAATTGTAGCGTCTTTTCCATAATTTCTGTTTTTGATTCAAAGTATGAAAATGGAATCTTCGTAATGAGCTTGTTTAAATCCCCTCTTGCTTTTGTATGAGTAAAACTCACTTCATAATTACTAATAATATCATTATCATATGCTCTTGCTAAACCCAACAACAACATGGCAATGACACCTGTGCGATCTTTTCCAGCTGTACAATGAAACATAACTGCTTGGTCAGGGTGACTTAGCATGATATCAAATATCTTTGCTAAATTTACTTTTTCGTTATTTAAAATACCTTTGTATAACTCATACAATGGTTCTTCATTATGATCACAATAACGATATGAATCAAACTCTCGAAATATTGGTAAATGATAATAATCAATAAAATCAATATTCTCTAAAGGGTGTGATGACCTTTCAACCTCGTAGGTTGTTCTTAAATCAATAACAACACCAATATTTTTTTGTTTTAACAATTTAACATCTTGATCATTAATAATATGAGGAAAATCACTTCGGATAAAACGATTAAATTGTGTAACTTTATTATCTTTTGTCGGATAACCTCCTAAATCTCTTGTGTTGTAAGCTGCCGATAAAGGAATGCGTATCATTGGAATGTTTTCACTCATAATCTATCCCTCACTTATGTATTTACCTATATTATAACAAACACTTCTTATTAATAAACCCGACAAAAAACGAGCATGTGCTCGTTGATTGTCAGTATTATGTTTTTATTGAGTTTGTTTTTTTATATGAAGCTAAAACCAGTAGCATTCCCAACAACAACAAGTACACCATATTTACATGTGAATCATCTGATGTGTCGGGTAACAGTGCTTTCTCTTGCTCATCATCTTCAGGATCACTAATTGTTGGTTGTTCTTCTTCAGGATCACTGATTGTTGGCTGTTCTTCTTCAGGATCACTGATTATTGGCTGTTCTTGTTCTTCCTTATCATCTTCAGGATTATTAATAACTGGATCTTCTTCATCATTTTGTTGTTGCTGAGAAAGTAGTACAAATGAAGAGAAGTCCTTAGTAGAAAATGTCACTTCAAAGGTATTACTATCATATTCATAAGGTACATTTTTAACAACGCCTTCATGAATATGCAAGAAAATAAACGTTTCTTCTCGATAAGCCTCTGGCAAGATAAACGAGATCCCTATCGGTTCATTTACGGAAGTAATTTTTTGTTCTAGTTGCCCAATCACTTTAAATAACGAAATATCAAGATAGGTAGGATTTGTAAAAGACACCTCTAATGACCCAATAAACTGATTAACTAAACCTAGTTCTTTTTCACTTAACTTATCAAGTAACGATAAAACCAGTTTCACCTGAATTGCCTCTTCTCTTTCTTGATCTGTGAATGTAAAATTATCCAACATGTTTGATGCTTTCAAGTTATAAAGTGTAGGTGATTGTATGGTTGTCGTAGGGTTTGATAAATAATATGCTGTTAATAATAAATCTTGATTAAGCACTTGATTAAACTCATAGTTTGAAGAAGATTCATCCGTTCTCCAACCAATAAACTCGAAGTTTTGTTTTATAGGATTGTCTTTTGGTTTTATTGATTGATAACCAAAACTATAGAAAGGTTCATTACTATTGTTTGGCATAAATGTAGTAACATAACGTCCCCAACGAAGTTTCGCATATCCATCATTGTACTCATCTAACCTTGCCCACACATGATCAAAATCAAAATTCTCAAATGTTGTAGCATTTTTCATTTCTACAGTTGATTTACCAGCACCATATTCAGACTCCCTTTCTAAAACCAACGTACTATCATAATAAAGACTATTGTATACAAAAGGATCGATATAAAAGTTATTTATTAATGGGTTTATTTTATTTACCAAAGCAAAGCCTGTACTTATTGTTCCTGCAAAATAGGAAGTTTCAAGTGTGGTTATTTCATCTGGATTTAGTGAACTAAGACCAACTAACCCACCAATATTTAGTGGTTTACCACTAGTTAAAGCATTATTTTGCACATCAATGTTTACTTTTGAATACACATCTTTAATTCTATAATCCATAACTTCATTATTATCACTAATTACTCTTTTTTCATATAGCGGTAGTAATTCTCCAACAATTCCACCAATCATCGCCACATCTTCTAAACTTGATTCAATAGATCCTATGGAGAAAGATTGCTCTATCGTGGAATTCTGATCAAGGGTTCCAATAAGACCACCAACTTTGAGTATATTTCTCTCTGTTGATGTTGTAATGCTGCCGTTAAATTTATTACGAAACATGTTGAGATTAAAAGCTTGCCCAATTAATCCACCCAAATGTGACAATTGCTTACTAGATTCTGTTTTAATCTGTACATCTATCATCGTTTCAATTACTTGATTGTATGTTATTAGTGCTTCAGTCGTATCAAAATAACCAAACAACCCACCGATATAATAATTTCCATCATTACCATTTTTTGCATCTACTGTTATGTTACTCTTTACAGTATTGTTAAATATATGTTTATCTACCTCATCCATCGGTGATTCATTTAACGAATTTCCTATACTTCCACTTAATCCGCCAACATTTAACCTTACAATTATGTCCGAAGTAAAATGAATGTCACCTAAGAAACTACTATTTTCAATTGATGTGCTTAGTGATTCACCAACAAGCCCACCCATAGAAACATAAAAAAAACGAATAGGATCATTGTTATTAGATATTTCAAGATTGACATCAACAGTGACATTTTCGATTTTGACATGTTCTCCATAACCTAATACACCACCTACATAATAGTTAGACCTATCGCTTTGCTTTGAAATATCAACTAAAGTGATTGTTGAGTCTTCGATTATGATGTTATTAATCATTGACCCATATGCATTTGAAGCTAATAATCCAATATCGTACCAATAATTGTACTGATACTCTGGTTGTTCTACTTCAAGATTGTAATTAAAACCTGATAAAACGATGTTCTTTATCGTAGCGCCCTCTACCTCACCAAACAAACCTAGCTTATCACTGGTTGTACTTCTATAATTTATAGTTAAGTTTGATATGATGTGATTGTCTCCATCAAACACTCCTGTAAAGTTTTGAATGGGCTCCCAATATGTAACTTCACTCATGTTAATGTTTGATGTTAGACGATATGAAGCATGTGCATATAAAGGACCATCATCCCCATCAAAATCAGATAAACTTACAAGACAGTTCATGTATAACAGTTGATCAACGTCATCAATTAGAAAAACATCTCCATCCTTTTCTAAAGGGAAATCTGGATCACTACTAAGAAACGGCCAACATGCTGGTGCACTTTTTATTGGTGCTGTTGTTAAAGTGCTACATAGTAAAAACACACTAAAAAAAACTGCAATTATCTTCTTGATCATAATATCTCCTTTTTAAGACATAAAAAGAAAACATAAAACGATAATCGTTATCTAAAAATCTTCGTTTTCTCATTGTGTCCCTCACCATTTAGTTAGTTAAATTATATGAGTGAAATCGACAATATACAAGACATTTTTTAAGTTTGTGAAATTTTTAATCATCATCATTCTGTAGTCTTACTCAATTAATCATCGAATCAATTGCTTGCAATAATAACATAGAGAAAGAAAAAGCTTACCTTTAGACAATTCAAAGATAAGCTTCATTAAATAGCTTTTAGTCTAGTTTTTTTACAAAGAATACACTCTTTTTTGATAAATCTCTTGACATATGTTAGATAATCATCTAATATACGTTTATAAGTTAGATATTCATCTAACACAATGAAAAAACATATCTAATGGAGGTCATATGAAAGGATTATCCGTCTATAAAAACGTAGTTCATGAAAAACAATATTTAAAGTTGATTGCTGCTAATGTTGTGAATCGTTTTGGTGATTCTATAGATGCCATCGCCTTTAGTTGGATGGCGTATCAAATTACCGGATCAGCAACTTGGATGGCCATTGTCTTTGCTTTTAATGCTATCCCTTCCATCATACTTATGCCTTTTGCGGGAGCTTGGGTAGAAGCTTGGGATAAAAAATTAGTGATGGTACTAACTGATATAGGTCGAGCTTTGATCGTGCTGTTTTATATCTTTCTCTATGTAAGTAATGCCATGAATCCTTATGTGCTTATTGTTGGTACACTTCTTATTTCTACATTAGAAGCTTTTCGTATTCCTGCTGGTATGGCTATAATACCTTTAACATTGTCTAAAGAAAACTATGAGAGTGGTATGTCATTAAATGCCACACTGCGACAATTTTCAATGGTTGTAGGTTTAGCATTAGCTGGTGGAGTTATTACTTTGTTTGGTGTTGTAGGAGCGATGATTATTGATTTAATTTCCTTTTTACTTTCAGGGTTGTTTATCTATTTTATTCAAATAGAAAAACATGTAAAGAAACTTGAAAAGTCTTCTACATTTTATTTAATAAAAGAAGGATTTACTTACCTTAAAAAGGCTGAAGTTATCTTTACCTTATGTATCTTAGGTGTCTTTATGAACTTTTTATTCTCGCCTTTTGGGGTGCTACAAACACCTTATGTAGTAGACATACTAAAACAACAAGCCTTTGCATTATCGATTATGGGAGTTGCCAATGTATCGGGCATGGGCTTAGGTAGTTTCGTATTTCCTATGATTTCAAAAAGTATTTCAAGACACAAAATACTAACATTATCTGGTGTTGGAATCGGCGTTTCCTTTATCTTGTTTACTTTTTTGCATCAAGATATACCACTCTACTTGCTACTTGCTAGTTTAGCAATCATTTCCTTTATCTTTGGTTTATCCGCTGGTCTACTACAAACTAGTGTAACAGTTAGTTTTATGAGTCATGTTGATAAGGAATACATTGCTCGAGCAGGTTCTATCTTTAATGCTTTAGTGATGGGTTCTATACCACTATCTTCACTACTATTAAGTGGTATCACTTTGTTGTTGCAGGTTCCTCAAATCATGTTGCTTTATGGTATACTTTCTATAGGATTATTTATACTCGTAAGTTTCAATCGATCACTTGCGAAACTATAACAGTAAGGGGGCATTCTTATGAGCCAAAATGTTTTACCACTATGTCTATTTTGTGAATGGGTCAACTTATCATCACGTGTTGCTACAGAAACAACAAGCAAAGATGTGGTTATTGATATTGCAAACAAGTACAACATCGACCAACAACAACTTTTAGAAATCATTAAACCAATCACACAATTTGAAGAACTACTTAGTGATAGTGTTAATAGTACTGCTGATGACTTTCAATTTTTCTTTGCACCAATCAATGATGATAAAATAACATTTGCTCAAACATTCACTCGTTTGTATCATAACCCAAGCGAATATCAACGACGAGATTTTAGTGATGTGCCTTCTAAGGATTGGGTTAAAACATTTGCTCATTCATTAAGTGATATGCTTGATGAAGAGGATGGTAAACACTTTATAAAAAAACACAACATCACCGATGCTCAATCACTTGTGGCTGTAATTGTGGCGAGTGACTTAGAAGAATCAATTAAATATCGGTTTTCAATTGCCATTACACAACCATCATGGTGTATAGAGCGCTTGTGGAACATGTTTAAGCCTTATCAAGAACTTTGGCAAAAACATGAAGCACAACTTCAACAGTTTGCTTTTAATTCCCTACAAGCATGGCTAAACAAATATGACAATGTGTTTGATTTGATAGATGAAAAAGTGAATGTTCAAGGTATTGACTCCTTTAAAAATGTAAACATCATCCCTTCTATCTTTAATTTCAATACATTAAGCATTATTGAAAAAGACCCCTTTTTAAATAGCCTTAAGCATCCTACTTTGCATATAGGATCGATGATCTTTGATTTATCGGATGCTGTGAAAGTAATGCCACAAGAAAATGAACGCTTGTTAATGGTGTTAAAAACATTGTCCGATAAAAGTAAGTTTGAAATATTGAGAGTATGTAAAGACAACCCAATGTATGGTCAACAAGTTGCCACTCACCTTCAAATTACAACCGCAACTGCATCTTATCATTTAAATGCTCTTGTTAATATGGGGTACTTAAGCTTAAATGTAAAAGCCAATCGTATTTACTATCAAAGTAAGCCAGACAGAATACAAACAGACTTAGATCTAATTAAGCAAATATTTGAATAAACCACATGAAAAATACAGATTAAGATCAGGAAAAAACACCTGATCTTTTTTATTGTAATCTTTGATTGACAAATATTTCACAAAGTTTTATACTAAAGATGACATAAACATGAATGGTGATTCATGTTTCAAGGAGGAATTATGCAACAAGGAAAAAGAATACACCAATTGCATTTAGGAGATAGTGTTCAAATGATTAAACAAATAAGTGATGAAGATGTTCGCTTGTTTGCTAAATTAAGTGGTGATGAAAACCCAATTCACCTCGATGAAGAATATGCTTCGCAAACAATATTTAAACACAGAGTTGCTCATGGTCATTTTGTGGCTTCCATGTTTTCTACACTCTTAGGAACACAACTTCCAGGAGAAGGATCTATTTACTTAGGACAACAAATAAAGTATGTTGCCCCTGTATACATTAACGATCAAATTACAGCACAAGCAAAAATAATCGAAAAAAACGAAGAACGTAATCGTGTCAAAATAGAAACGACTGCCTTTAATCAAAATGGTCAACTCGTCGTAACTGGTGTTGCCGAAATTATGCCACCAAAGGAGATCAATAATGCTTAGTGACAAACATAAACGCATACAAAAATACGTAAAAGAGTTTACCAAGAAGCATGTTGCTCCACTAGCAAGTGAAATTGATGAAAACCATCGTTTTCCAGAAGAAACACTATTAAAAATGATTCAAAGCAACATGATGGGAATCCCCTATCCACTTGAGTATGGAGGATCAGGCGCAGATACGCTTGCCTATGCATTAACTGTGGAAGAATTATCCAAAGCTTGCGCAACAACAGGCGTTATTTTATCAGCGCACACTTCATTAGCAAGTTATCCAATTTATGCCTTTGGAAGTGACTACTTAAAAGAAAAATACCTCATTGACTTAAATAAAGGCAATACCCTTGGTGCTTTTGCATTAACTGAACCTAATGCAGGTACCGATGCCTCAGCACAAAAAACAACCGCTATCATTAATGGCGATCATTATATTCTTAATGGCTCTAAGATTTTTATAACAAACGCCATCGAAGCAGACACATACATTGTCTTTGCCATGACAGATACTTCTTTAGGAACTAAAGGCATTAGTGCATTTGTGGTAGAGAAAGATTTTGAAGGTTTCAGTTTTGGAAAAAAAGAAAGAAAACTTGGTATATGTGGATCAAGTACTAGTGAACTCATCTTTGATCATGTAAAGGTTCCTGTAGCTAATCGAATTGCTAAGGAAGGCGATGGTTTTAAAATTGCTATGGCTACTTTAGATGGCGGACGTATTGGTATCGCAGCACAAGCATTAGGCATTGCAAAAGGTGCCTATCAAGAAGCCTTAAACTACACTAAATCAAGAAAGCAATTTGATCGTCCTTTAAGTGCATTTCAAAACACACAGTTTGTTCTAGCAGAAATGGCAACACAAATTGAAGCCGCATCCTTGCTTGTGTATCAAGCTGCAACTGCTAAAGATACACAGAAAAACTTCTCAAAAGAAGCGGCTATGGCTAAATTATTCGCTTCAGAAACAGCCATGAAAGTGACTACTCAAGCTGTACAACTACTCGGTGGTTATGGCTATATTAAAGATTATCCAGCAGAAAGAATGATGCGCGATGCTAAGATTACAGAAATATATGAAGGGACTTCAGAAGTACAAAAAATGGTTATTGCTTCTGCAGAATTACGGTAAAAAAGATGAATATTATTGTCTTAGTAAAACAAGTACCAAACACAACAAACATGAAGGTAGATCCAGTCCACGGAACGCTTATTCGTAGTGGTGTCGATACAATCATAAATCCTGATGATCTTGCTTCTGTTGAACTCGCCCTTCAAGTTAAAGATAGAATTAAAGATACTCACATTCGTGTCATTACCATGGGGCCTGCACAAGCTAAGCATATGCTTATTGATTTATATGGTTATGGTGTTGATGATTGTGTGTTGTTAAGCGATAGTGCCTTTGCTGGAGCAGATACATGGGCAACTAGTTATACTTTAGCTAAAGCGATAGAACGTTATCCATATGACTTAATCATAGCAGGAAGGCAAGCTATTGATGGTGATACCGCACAGGTAGGACCACAGGTTGCTCAGCATTGTAATATTCCACAAGTAACCTATGTTAGTAAACTAGAAGATATAAATAAGCAAAGTATTACTTTGTTAAAGAGTTATGAAGATTATGATGAACTTCTAGCATGTGACTTCCCTTGTTTAATTACAGCATTATCTGATAAAACAACATTAAGAGATCCAAAGTTTCATACAGTGTGGCTTGCGGATGAAAAAGATATTACTTTATTAACAAACAAAGACTTACAAGGTGATCCATATAATATTGGTTTAAATGGTTCATTGACACAAGTTAAAAAAACCTTCGTAAAAACAGTCGAAAAGAAAGGACAAATGATCAGCAACGACGTAGATTTGGCAGCTAAAAAAATCGCCCAAATACTCAAAGATGCGACTCATTAAGGTTACTATGAAACAAGTAAAAGACATTTACGTGTATATAGAAATGCGCGATCAAATCATTAGTCAAGGTAGTTTACAGTTGCTTACTTTATCACAACAACTAAAAAAACAATACGCTAGCAAAAACAGTAAACAAAAGGTGGTGGCAATACTATGTGGTTATCAAGTAGAGTCATTTATCTCACAATGTTATCGATATGGCGCTGACTTAGTTATTGTTATTGACGATAAAAAGCTACAATATCCTACAACACAACATATTACTAAAGCACTTGTTCATATCATTAATGAGTATACTCCAGAATGTTTCTTAATTAGCGCTAGTGTAGTTGGTCGTGATATTGCACCACGGGTTGCCGCAACTGTTCGTACAGGGTTAACAGCCGATGCTACTCATCTTGAAGTTGATCCAAGTGAAGGTTCAACGCTTCTTCTTATGACTCGTCCTGCTTTTTCAGGTAACTTATATGGCACGATAATCTGCCCTAGTACATTCCCTCAAATGTCTTCTATTCGTGAAGATGTATTTGAAAAGATAGAGTATAACAACCCTGAACTTCCACCTATATATTGTTCCATTGCTTTTGATCAACACGACCATGTTAGAGTCATACAAAAGATAGATAGAAAGAAAAATGATGTAGACCTAACAAAAGCAAACATCATTTTAGCTGGTGGTCGATCAATGGCAAATTGCCTAGATTTACTAAAAGAAAGCGCAACACAACTAAGCGCAACTCTTGCCGCCTCAAGAGGGTTAGTAGAAACTTTAAAAGTATCCAAAGATATACAAGTAGGACAAACTGGTAAAACTGTACGACCTAGTATTTACATCGCTTGTGGTATATCTGGTGCCGTTCAACATACTGCAGGTATGGAAAACTCTCAAACCATCATTGCCATAAACAATGACCCAAACGCTTCTATCTTTTCCATCGCAACACTTGGTGTCGTTGCCGATGCACAGGAAGTACTTAAAAGAATACCCACCTATTTATAGTGAAATGTTATCCATGAAACCAAAAAAAAGCAGCGTTTATAACAAACCCTGCTTTTTTACTATGTTAGTAATATGACTTTAACTACACTGGTTTACTTTGAAATTAATGCGGTAACTTTAACCGAAATAACACCTAAAAGTACTCCAACAAGCAGCATGGCAAGACCACCTACAAAATCAAAACCTGTACCAAAATATACTGCCCATGTTGCAAAGGCACCAGGACCAAATGATAAGAATTTGATGTCTGTCATCATAATAACGATAAGTGCTGCTAAAACCATAACTGCCAAACCAATACCTAGTGGAACACCTAAGGTTTCACCTAGTAAGTCCATACCAATGGTAACACTTAACCAACCCCACACAATACCCCAAACTGAGGATGTTGCTACTTTAACTGCTGCCTCATCATTTGCACCAGCCGCAAAAAATAATGCCCATGCTAGAAATACTGGCCAAGCATGCAATGTAACACCAGCAATTTCTCCTACTTCTAAAGCAAAGAATGCCCAAGCACCTGCTAATATCCCAACAACAACTGCCATTTTTAAATTTTTCATGTTTTCTCCCTATTTAAACTTAATGTTTTTGAACTTCTCTGCTTGTACTTTTATCCCTGTTTCAGTCGCAAAACGTTCGATACTACTAGCACCGAAAAACCCATCAACACCATGAGTGTGATCAATGATATACTGAGCATCTTCTGGTTCTGCAATTGGTCCACCATGACATAAAATCATAATATCTGGGTTTACTTCTTTTCCTGCATTTGCAATTTCTTGTACTTTCTTAACACTATAATCTAATGTTAATGCTGTTTTTGCACCAATGGTCCCTTTTGTTGTAAGTCCCATATGAGCAACCAACACATCAGCTCCTGCTTTTGCCATCTTTCTTGCTTGATCAACATCAAACACATACGGTGTTGTTAGTAAATCAAGTTCATGCGCTTTACGAATCATTTCAACTTCTAAATCATAACCCATGCCAGTTTCTTCAAGGTTCGTGCGGAACACACCATCAATCAAGCCAACCGTAGGAAAGTTTTGCACTCCTGAAAATCCTTGTTCTTTTAGCTGTTTTAAAAACACATCCATCATTCTAAATGGGTCAGTCCCACAAACACCAGCTAATACAGGTACTTCTTTAACTACTGGCAATACTTCACTACCCATTTCAACAACGATGCCATTAGCATCACCATAAGGTAATAGTCCAGCTAAAGAACCTCTTCCAGCCATGCGATAACGTCCAGAGTTGTAAATAATAATTAAATCCACACCACCAGCTTCACCACTTTTTGCAGAAATTCCTGTTCCTGCACCAGCACCGACAATGATGTTTCCATTTTTTACTTCATTTTTTAATTTACTTATGATTTCATTTCTTGTTTTTGCCATGTTACGCTCCTTTTAAGTATTCAACCAATTTTTTCGCTGTAGCTAATGCAAAATCATCATGGTTAATATCTAGATCTAACTCAATTAACTCAACGACATTTGGATCAATCAACTCACGAATAGTGTTAAACAACATCTCGTCTTCTTCTTTTCCATAAAATGGTTGTCCCTTTACATCAATCATCGAAACACCTTTTAATGGCAAGAATAGGGCTGTTTTTGCTTTTGCTGCATTTAGTTTCTTCGCAAGTATTTCACCAAGTTGTTTGTTTTCCTCTACAGTTGTACGCATTAAAGTTACCGTTGGATTATGTTTGTAAAAATTGCGTCCTTCAAACTGTTTTGGTATGGAATCATATGGTCCAAAGTTTACCATATCTAATGCTCCAACAGAAACTACCTGAGGTATTGCATTTTTTCCTGCAGCTTCCAGTCTGTTTGGACCAGCAGCTAATACTCCACCTACTAATTCATCACACCATTCTGTTGTTGTGATATCAAGGACTCCTTCAAAGTATCCTGAATCAACTAAAGCTTCTAATGTTTTTCCACCTGTTCCTGTAGCATGGAAAACTAGCACTTCATAGCCTTGATCTTCAAGGTATGCTTTTGCTTTTTCAATGTGAGGCGTTGTTACTCCAAACATTGTTGCTCCAATTAATGGTTTTTTTACTAAATCAGATTTAAACTCATAATTTACCATTCCTGCAATCGCAAACGCTGCATTTGTAAAAATACGTGTGGAAATGGAATTTAGACCTGATACATCCACTATTGAAGGCATCATGAGAATGTCGGATGTTCCAACATATTGTGACACATTACCTGATGCTACAGTTGAAACCATCAACTTTGGTACTCCTACTGGAAGTGCACGCATTCCAGGTGTTGCGATGGATGTACCTCCAGTACCTCCAAATGATAAAACACCATCAAAGCGTCCCTCTTCATAAAGTTTTGGTAATAACACTACCACGCCTTTTGCTAGTGCAGCTGTTACTTCAGCACGATCACGCTTTGCAACAATCGACTCTTAATCTGCGTTCGTTGCTTTAAACACTTCATCGTTGTTGATATCAACAGCAATGGTTGGCTCAAAAACACCAGTGTGAATCATAAGTGTGTTTACTCCTACTGATTCTAAAATGTTTTTGACATAGTCGAATTCTTTTCCTTTTGAATCAAACGTCCCTATTAGTGCAATTGTTTTTTTCAAAATTATTCCTCCTTTTTCTTACCTGTTATAAAAAACAGTACGTTGTTATCTCTATCGTACTGTTTATCTCTCTCATTTAAAATGAATTATCGTCAACACTTGTTGGTTTTTTGTCCATGTAAGCGTATTCTTTCGGTGAAAATCCGGTGTATTTTTTAAAAATCTTACTAAAATAGGCATAATCTGGATATCCTACTAACTGTGCAACCTGTTTAAAGGATGTCTTTTTGTTGTTCATAAGTTTTATTGCTATGCTTATACGATATTTCATTAAGTAGTCTGGAAAACTCATTCCCATTGCTTCATTAAATAATGCGCTTAAATACGATCTAGAAACATGCAATTGCTCAGCTAACTCAGAAAAAGATAGTTTTTGATCGTAGTATTTATGAATATGTTCCTTTATCAATAACACATAATCTTCTTTTTCAAACATCTGCTTTTTCACAGATTCTTTTGGTTGAATCGCTCCTGTACCTTTGAATTTTTTAGTAATGTCTAATATGGCTTTTTCTGAAGGAATTCTCTCAAAAGAAGAACCTCCAATGTATCCATCTGCTAGTGTATGATCATACATATATTGAAGATCGGTTGTTTCAAAAACAGGCCCTCCATAAATCATTTTGATTATATTTGGTGAAATCTCTTTCGCAGCATTGAATATCGATTGAGTAACTAACACTGCTTCATGCACCGAAAGTTTGGACCGACCACTTAAATATCCTCCTTTGGTAAATCCTAAGTGAGAACATATCATATCCGCACCAGCTCTAGCCATCTCTTTTGCTTGATCTACATCAAAGACAAAGGCTACCGTAAACATGTTTTTTTGGTGGGCTAATGCAATGGCCTCAACTTCCTTAGAATACCCAAATCCTTCTTCTTCTAGTGCTTCTCTAAAATGCCCTTCAAATAACCCAACAGAAGGATAATTGTTTATACCATGAAACCCTGCAGCTTTAATTTTATCCAAGTATTCTGGTAAATAAATCGTTGGATCGGTTGCACACAAACCAAAGATAACTGGAATATCAGAAACAATCGGTATAATCTCTCGAGAACCAAATTCCATGACCATTTTATTTGAGTTGGCAAAAGGTAATAATCCAGCAATCGACCCTAGCCCCATTTGTCAAAATCTACCTGAGTTTAACGCTAATATAAAGTCAGCACCACCTAAGGTAGCGTATTTTGCAGAAATTCCAGCACCAACCGCAACGCCTATAAGATGACCATCTTGTTGGCGTTGTTGATTTAGTTTTTTTATGATGTGTTGATTATTGTTGTTAATCATGGCTTCACCTTAACGACAAAAAACATGTAATTGTGTCAATTCCATTATAACCATCAACAGTTAAAATGTAAGTTTGCATGGTAAAAAACATAACAATGAAATAATTTCGTACTTTTTAGACTGTTGTATTTTAATCATTACTAACAAATTACAACAATGGAGTTACAATCTTTAATAACACTTGTGCTAGTTTTCTTAGCAGTGATGTCTCTTGAATAAACTTCATGTCCACTTGTTTTGATTGACTTTCTACATACAGTGTATCTTTTTTAATATCCTTCACTATCGGATGACCAATAAAGAGTGCAGCATTTTCAAAGTGCAAGTACAAACTACGATAATCTAAGTTAATGGTTCCAAGTAGTGCAATTTCATCATCCGCAACCATGGACTTAGCATGCAAAAATCCTGGATTATACTCAAATATTTTAACGCCAGCCTCTAAAAGTGGTTTGTAATTGGATTGACTAACCATAAACACCGTCTTCTTATCTGGAATACCAGGCATGTATATTCGTACATCCACTCCACTTTTTGCCGCAATGCAACAAGCACTAATCATTTCTTGGGAAATAATTAAATACGGTGTCATCATATAAACGTATTTTCTAGCTTGAAGTAACGTCGATAAAAACAAGTTTTCCCCAACCGCTTCATCATCAAGTGGCGAGTCACTAAACGCCTGTACATACCCATTGTTTTTTTGGGCTTTGGCATGATTAAAGAATCGTTGGGTATCATCTTGTGTGTCTTTACTTACATATTGCCATGTTGTTAAAAATATTTTCGTCAGTGAATCTACACTATAACCAGCTATTTTTGCAGCAGTATCTTTCCAATGACCATATTTGTTAGTGAGATTGATGTATTCATCACCAATGTTGATACCACCTACAAATCCGACTCTTCCATCAATGACAGTAATCTTACGATGATCACGATGGTTATGTTGAATAGAAGCAATAGGTGTTAATGGATTAAATACATGGCACTCTATATTAAACTTTCTTAATTTCTTATGATAGTTGGTCGGCAATCGAAAGATACTACCTACATCATCATATAACACACGAACAACGACACCTTCTTTTGCCTTTTCTTTCAATATTTCTAAAATTTCATCCCACATTTTCCCTTTAGCAAGTATAAAATATTGCATAAAAATAAACGATTCAGCCTTTTTTAATTCCACTAGCAAGTCTTTAAAGAAAGCTTCTCCTAATGGATAATAAGTCGCCTCATCTAAATAATGTAGAGAAGCGTTTGCTTGATTTTCTAAATAGGACGTCATCGCTTTCCAATGAGGGTACTCATTTTGAAATGTTTGTGTTACTAAAGGATCTACATTAAGATGATCTTCATACAATTGATGTAACTCTTTAATGCGACGTTGATGAGATTTACTTAGATGTGTCTTTCCATACAACAAGTATAAAAATCCACCAACAAGTGGTAAGACAAGCATCACAACTAACCAAGAAATTTTAGACGCTTGGTTGTTGTTGCTATTAATGATAATCATACCTACAAGAAAACTTACAATACTGCTTAATAAGGCAAATGTCGAAAAGAATCGATTGAATTCAACCAAAAAAGAAAACAACAAATATAGTTGAATTAAAATCAAAAAACTCAACATTGTCACTCGATGAAACAGTAGTTCAAAACCTTTTTTCATATTCGCACCACCAGTTTTTGCTCACTGAGTTAATTATAGTAAACAACTACTTAAATGCCAACCTTTATATTATGCAAATACTATCTATTATATATATATATATCATGGTTGATTGAGTATAAAGTCTACAATGATATCAACAGTGATTTGTTGTTGCTGAGCTGGCGTTATTGTCGCTTCTCCATCATTTTCTTGCTCACCATAATCACCAAAGTACGCATGATTACCGCCTTCAATGATATATGTCTCTACATCATCACTTAACTGACTTGTATTCACTATTAAATCTTGATCACCAACAATTTGAATCGTTCTTATATCCGCATCATTAATAGGATAGGCTGCTAATAAAATTAAACTTTCAATTATATCGGTGTTGTTATTAACATAGCTACTTGCCATTGCACCACCCAATGAATGACCCACAAGAACCCAGCGATCAATTGTCGGATGTTTTTCGATCGCACGATTAGCACCGTCACTATTAAACACAGCTAAATTAAAGGGCATGTCTACTAACACTACTGTAAATCCTTGATCACTTAACTTTGCTAATAATGAAAGATAAGACAATGACTCTACCTTCCCTCCAGGATAAAAGATAATACCAATCTCATTATCTTGCTCTACTACAGGATAGTTCGTTGTTAAACGGTTAAATGTTTCTATTTGATCAGAGTATTCTACTAACACATTCAATGCTCGATTGTTGGCTTTGTAATAATCATTGACGTACACATAAAAGGCACCTAATAAAAAAAGCACAAGCGCAAGTAGTACAATCCCAATTTTTTTAAGTTTAATACGACGTTTCTTCATAAACAACCTCATTTAATGTATGGTTTTATTCTATCATATGCTTTTTATTGTCATAATGAAAACGACCCTAAAAAAACTCAACGATAGTTGAGTGTGAACTAAATTACTTTTTTATACTCTCGATGTCCCATGACTATTTTACTTAAAACAAATCGTTGGTGTTTTTCAATGTAACGTTCATCTAAGGTAAAAGTGTCACTAACTTCTCTTTTTTCTACCATACTCATTGTTTCTGTATACTCATTCATGCTTAGACTATGGTGAGTGTTCATTACATCATTTACAAACGCTTCATTAATCCCTTCTTTGTATGAAGGATTAATTGTTGCAGTAAAAAACTCACCAATTGCTCCAGATCCATAGGAAAATAGACCAATGGTTTCATCCGATAAGTCTTTTTCACTAAGCATAAGGACCGACAATAAACTCAAATACAACGACCCATTGTATATGTTACCAATGTCTTGTCCAAATCCTTTTACATGGTTTACATGTTCCTCACTTATTGGATATGTTAATACATCATTTGCTTTGTTCGCCATTTTTGCAAATGGCATATGAAAGCATACATAGTTAAAAGCTCTCTTTACGTCTGCTTCTTTTAATATACCTTTATACGATTCAATCGATAGCTTGCCATCCACCATAGGAACACTTGAATAGGACGGACGATAAAAATCACTTCTGTTTTTCACTACAGTAGTACCATCAAATACCTGGGCAATCTTAGGATCTTTAGAAACAACCATTGCGATTGCTCCTGCACCTTGAGTTGCTTCACCTGCTGTTTCAAAACCATACCAAGCTACATCACTAGCTAAGACAAGTACTTTTTTATTTGGGTGTACTTTTACATGATCAATCGCCATAAACAAGGCAGCAGTAGCGGCATAACATGCTTGTTTTAATTCCACAACTCTTGTATGAGGATTAAGATGTAGTAAATCATGCAAATAGATTCCTGCAGCTTTTGAAAAATCCACAGCTGTTTCTGTCGCAAATAATACCATATCTATATTTTCTATGTCTTTTTTATCTAATATCGACAATGCAGCTTCAGCTGCCATTGTGATGACATCTTCACTTAAGGAAGGCAGTGCCATTTTCTTCTGTCCTAAACCAAGTGTATATTTCTCAGGGTCTATGTCTCTTGCTTGTGCTAATACACGCAAATCCAATCTGTTTTTTGGCGCGTAAAACCCAAGTTTGTCAATTCCTATGTTCATACTTATTGTTTCCTTTCAAGTGATCGATGGGCGTTTGTTAACTCATTTTGATTTGTTAGCGCACTTAATAGCGATAACTCCCCAGCACATACTAATGCTGCCGCAATTTGTGCGAGCTTTAAGGCTGAATAATCTGATGTACAACCCATTTTTTCTAGTGCATGTTGTGCATCAAGGTTATCTTTACCATGACCTACACTACCGACGATAATATTTGGGAGTGTCACACTAAAATGCAAAGCATCCTCTTTTACTTCAGCGTAAGTAATACCTTGAGAACCTTCGACGATATTAGCACCATCTTGACCAGTAGCAATATAAAAAGCCAACAACATGTTTGCAAAGTGAGCATTGGCACTTTGAACACCGCCTGAAATAATAGAGCCAATATAATTCTTTTTAATATTTAGTTCCACTATTTTTTCTGGGGTTGTTTTCAATACTTCTTGACAAACATCTCTGGAAATTTCAAGTGATGCCACAACATGCTTGCCGCGACCTAATATGGCATTAACACTAGAATTTTTCTTGTCTGTACAATAATTGGCAGAAACAGACACATACTTAAGCATGTCAAACTCCTCTAAAATAAGTTGTGCTATTTTATCGGATGCAAAGGTGGTCATGTTATGACCTGACGCATTGTTTGTTTCATAGGCAAATCGCAAGAAAATAAACTGATCCACAATGTGTGTATCTATTTTTATTAACTGTGCATAATTAGAAACTTGCTTTACTGCTTTTTCTTGATAATCTTCTTTTTTTGCGATAATTTGATTAGCAATATCCCTTGCTTGTTTTGATGAAGTTGCTTCAAATAAAAGTGATCGTGTCATCATATCAGAGATTACTGTCGTTTCAAGAGTTTTCATTTTCTCAAATACTCTAACACCACGATTAACTGAATAAAACAGTGTTGTTTCATAGGTTGCTAAAGGGGCATCGAGCCTTATTTCTTTCTCACTAAAGGTAAGATAATTCATTGATTTAAAATATATCGGTCCAATCCAAGCGGTTGGAACGTGGGTTATGGTTTGGTTTTTAATCATGTTTTTCTCCAAGCGTACAACGCTATTTTAGACTATTTAAACATATTTTACAACGTGAACAAGATGTCATGTTGTTGTTGCACATTTACTTGTGAAAGACTCAATATTTTGATAAACCTCACAAAATAAAACAAACCACTTATAAAAGGTTTCTTATATAGTACTTAACTTGATTGTGTTTACTTAGAGACTTACAATGTAAGTATGAAAGGATGGTATGTATGAAAGCAAAAATTATATATGCTAGTCAAACCGGCAACACACAAGAAATTGTCGATGTCTTAAAGGAAAATCTACAAGACTTAAATGTAGAAGTAGATGCAAGTGAGTGCACAGTTTCTTCTGCTGCTGAGTTTTTAAACGCTGATCTTTGTATCGTAGCGACTTATACGTATGGTTATGGTGATCTACCTGATGAAATCGTACCTTTATTTGAAGAACTCCAAGGTCTTGATTTATCAGGGAAAGTCTTTGGAACAATTGGTTCTGGAGACATGTCGTATGATGATGCATACTGTAAATCAGTTGATGATTTTGCACAAGTACTATTAGAGGCAGGAGCTATTAAAGGTGCAGAAAGTGTCAAGATTGAATTTACACCAGAAGGTGATGATTATCAGAAAATTCAAGAGTTCGCAAAAGAACTTGTGGCTCATATAACATAAACCGGAAATTTCCGGTTTTTTATATGATAAAATATACTTGAATATTCATGGGGAGGATACGATGAAAATCAGTCATATAGCTATGTATGTCCAAGATTTAGAAAAAAGCAGACACTTTTATGAAACTTACTTTGATGCAACGTCCAATAAGAAGTATCATAACATCAAGAGTGGATTGGAAACTTATTTTCTAACCTTTACTAGTGGTGCTTCGCTTGAACTGATGCATCGACCTAATTTAACACATAAGCATCTTGATTTGTATGTTACAGGCTTCACACATTTAGCATTTAGTGTTGGTTCAAAAGAAAAGGTAGACACCTTAACAATGCGTCTTGTAAATGATGGATACACAAAAATTAGCGGACCACGTATCACTGGTGATGGTTATTATGAGAGTTGTATATTAGATAATGAACATAATCAAATCGAAATAACAGTATAACATTATTGCCATAATAAGTATGCGTTAACTTAAAAGCACTCCTTTAAGAAGTGCTTTTTCATTATTTTAAAAATTCCTTAACCAAAAAAAGACTCTATCAGTTGCCTGATAAAGTCTTTATACCCTGTTGATCTGTTAAGCTAATAAACTATCTAAATATGTTTGAAGCTCAACAATTTTATCTTGTTTCATTGCTTTTACACCATCCAATGGATAAGATTCATTTATTGCTTCATACTTTGTGTTTCCTAATGTGTGATAAGGTAATAACTCCACCTTCTCAACATTGGATATACCTTTAATTTTATTAACCAATTTTTCGATGTGTTCTTTTGTATCATTAATGCTAGGGATAATTACATGACGAATCCACAATGGTTTATTTAATCGCTTAACCGCATCAATAAATTGATTTGTTGTGCTTGGTTTTTTCTGTGTCATCCTTTCATAATCTTGATCATTTACACCTTTAATATCCAATAAAATTAAATCTGTGAATTCTAAGATTGCATCAAAAGTATCTGGATTTCCAACACCTGCAGTGTCAAGCACTGTATGAATATTTTCTTTTTTGCATGCTTTAAGCATCTCTAAAAGAAACTTATCTTGATATAGTGGTTCTCCTCCACAAAAGGAAACACCTCCACCATGTTTGAAGTATGGTTTCATTCGGATAATTTTTTGCATTAATGCTTCCACGGTTGTTTCGTTTTGTTGGTTCACTTTCCACATATCTGGATTATGACAATACAAGCAACGAAGCGTGCAACCTGATAAAAACACCACGGTTCGTATCCCAGGACCATCTGCAGTTGCGAATGTTTCAATTTTTGAAACGAATCCTTTATATTGTGTCATGGAAGGTCCGAGCAATGACTTCTTGTTTTTGTGCTTGGGTTAGTCTTGCAAAATGCACTGCATATCCAGAAACACGAATAGTTAGATGTGGATATTTCGCAGGGTTTTCCATTGCATCTATAAGCTTACTACGATCTAGTACATTCACATTTAAGTGGTGAGCAAACTGTCCAAAGTATCCATCCATGACACTTACAGCGTTGTTAATTTGCTCATCTTTTGTTTTACCTAACGCATTTGGAATAATGGAGAAGGTATTACTAACACCATCCATGCACACTTCATTGTATGGTATTTTCGCTACCGAATTTAGTGATGCTAAAGCACCGGAAGTGTCTCTACCATGCATTGGGTTTGCTCCTGGGGCAAATGCTTCACCATATTTTCTTCCATCTGGAGTTGCTCCTGTTTTTTTACCATACACCACATTGGATGTAATGGTTAAGACAGAAAGTGTATGCTTTGCATTTCGATATAAAGGATGCAGTTTTAAATAGCGAGAAAAGCGACTTACAACATCTACTGCTAAATCATCTGCTTTATCATCATCATTTCCATAACATGGAAATGTACCTTCAATGTCAAAATCAACAGCAATCCCATTTTCATTTCGTATTGGTTTTACCTTCGCATATTTAATCGCACTTAATGAATCAGCCACAACACTTAATCCTGCGACACCAAATGCCATTAAACGTTCAACATTACTATCATGAAGTGCCATTTGACTTGATTCATACGCATACTTATCATGCATATAATGAATGATGTTCATGGTCTTTGTGTAAAGTTTCGCTGTTTTTTGTAATACAACATCGAAGTTCTTCATTACTGTATCAAAATCAAGCACTTCTGATTCATCACGTGCAATATCATCAAACATCACTTTGTTGCTTAATTCATCCACTCCACCATTAATGGCAAGCAAAAGTGCTTTTGCTAAGTTTGTACGTGCACCAAAGTATTGCATTTGCTTTCCAATATCCATGGCACTAACACAACATGATATTCCATAATCACTCCCAAAGAGTGGACGCATTAAATCATCATTTTCATATTGAAGTGCACCTGTGTCAATTGACATTTTTGCACAATATTTTTTAAAAGCTTCTGGTAGTTGTTCACTCCATAAAATGGTCATGTTTGGTTCTGGTGCTGGACCTAGATTAGTTAGTGTATGTAAGTATCGAAAGGAGTTTTTTGTTACTAAGTGTTTCCCTAACACTCCCATACCACCAATGGATTCTGTAACCCATGTAGGATCACCGGCAAATAGTTCGTCGTATTCTGGTGTACGTAAATGACGAACCAATCGTAGTTTCATTATAAATTGATCAATTAATTCTTGTGCTTGATGTTCGTTAAGAAGTCCTTGTTGAAGATCTCTTTCAACATAAATGTCGATAAAAGTTGATGTGCGGCCAAGTGACATCGCTGCCCCATTGTTTTGTTTTACAGCGGCTAAATAAGCGAAGTACAACCATTGTATTGCTTCTTGTGCATTTTTGGCTGGATGACTAATGTCAAAACCATAACTTAGTGCCATTGCTTTTGTATCTTCTAAGGCACGAATTTGTTCACTCAACTCTTCTCTTAAACGAATATATTCCTCATTACTTACATCGATGTTTTGTTGATCGATTTTCTTATGTTGTATAAGTGCATCGATACCATATAGAGCTACACGACGATAATCACCGATAATTCTTCCACGGCCATATGCATCTGGTAATCCAGTTAGTAACCCAGTAGAGCGAGCTGTACGCATTTCTTTTGTGTATGCATCAAACACACCTTGATTGTGTGTTTTGTTCCAATCACTAAATGCCAACTTCAATGTTTCTGGCATCTCACGATTGTATGTATTTAAAATGGATTCCACTAAACGGATTCCACCGTATGGATTAATGATTCGTTTTAATGGAGCGTCACTTTGAAGCCCAACAATCACTTCATCTTCTTGTTTTATATATCCCGCACTAAAATTATTTACACCGGATATATTCTCCATATCAATATCTAAAACACCTAACTTAATCTCTTGGGCTAATAATTCTTCACATGTTTTCCAAAGTGTTTCAGTCTTTGAACTTATTCCTTCTAAAAAAGATTCGTCACCATCATAAGGTGTCACATTATTTATAATAAAATCTTCCACATCAATGCTATTTTGCCATTGACCAGATTTAAAGTTTTTCCAAGCTTCCATTACATCCTCCTTATTAACATCTATATCGTATCATCCCTTTCTCATTTCATCCTAGAACTATAACAATGGTAGCGATTACAAGTTGAATAAAAAACAAGAATTGTGACATTTGTCACAATTCTTGTTGGTTTCCTACTATTTATGAAATTTTCTTGTATCAAACAAATAGGCAATCGCTAAACTATCATCATAAACACCCTCAACATGTTCAATCTTCTTATATGGTATGTTTGCTCTTGCTAGGACACTTTCCCAAAATATAATGGAACCTTCATTTTTGGGATGTACAGTAAACTCCCATAATGAAGGAAACATGTCCCAAATTTTATGAGCTACATGTTGTCCTACTTTCTTTTGACGGTATTTTTTTAGTACAAAAAATTCCGCTAAGAAAAGACAGCCCGATTCTTTACTTACATAAGTAAATCCATTTACCATAACAAAACCTGCCAAGACATTGTTTACTTTTATAAAATATGCATGCCGATTAGATTCGGTCCAATAATGATCCAAATACGTATATCCATATAATCCGTATTCATTAACATCCGCATCATTAAATGCAGAAAACTCATATTCAAACAGTTCAATCAAATTTGCAAGCACAACTTTATCTTGTTCTCATACTTTAACTAGTTCAATGTTCATCATTGTTCTTACCTTGCTTTATCATCTTTCTTATTTCATTGTGAATTTTCCATACATTTTGTTCCTTGTTACTGACAACTGTAACAATAAGTTGATCTTGAACATCAAAAGAAGTCATAAAACTAACCCCAGGATCACTACCAGTAAAATAAGGAATATAACATTGACCTTCTTTTTTAAGCCAAACCCCATAACCATAATAATCATCTCTATCACTAGCTTGAACACTTAACATACGATCAAGCATATTTTTCGATATTATTTTACCTTTAAGTAAACATCTCCAAAACTGATGAACATCACCAACAGTTATAAAAGCTCCACCAGCACCTGATCCTTTTGCATCTACACTATATATGTTTGTATAATATGATTCACTTTGTTTATCATAGATGTAAGCATTCGCACAATTTTCTGGTAACCGATCAAGTTCAAAATATCCTGTGCTATTCATCTTACACGGATTAAAAATGTTTAACGTTAAATATTCATCCAAAGGCATTTGACTAATCTCTTCAAGTATTAGCCCAAGTAAAACATAACCAGAGTTGTTGTATTGAAACTTAATGTTTGTTACTGATTGTAAAGGTTTATTTATAAAAAGAGGTAGTAAATCTTTTGATGAGCGAATCGTGTAGTTAGGAATGTCTTGCCATAACATAGCATAGTCACTCATGATACTTTCATCAAAGTAGTCAGGCACACTAGAAGTATAATTTAGTAGCTGCTCGATTGTTATGCTACGATCAATATTTCCTAAATCAAAGGATAATACATCATTTAACGATGTTTTAAATGAAAGTTTCTTTTGTTCAATAAGCGACAGTATTGCTGTAGCAACAAACACCTTTCCTGCTGAAGCAGTAGGAAATTTTGTATCCACATTGTTTTCTCTTTTGTTTGCATTTTCTGCATAACCAAAAGCTTCTTTTACTATTGTTTGGTTGTTTTTTTCAACGAAAACACATCCACTAAAATCATTAGAAACATAATCAAGCATATTTATTGATTTTCTTTTCATACACGTATACCTCTATATAGTACTTATGATACCTTAATATCCACACTCATAAAAGGAAAATTGCATATTCTTGTTGTTATTATTTTATGATTTATCCAGAACATTGATTATATTAATAATCGTTTGAAAAGCTGCGCTTGGATTAGATTGTTGATTGGTGGTTCCTGCAATAAACAAATCTTTTTTTGGAATGTAAAATGCGACACTTCCTGTCGACCCACAATGACCAAGCATATTTGGAGTGGCTTTAAATGGAGATAGAATCCTTGGAGTATAAAACATTTGAATACCGATACCATATTTAAACGGAAAAAAGATGTTGTTAAACTTTTCTAATGTATGCAACTTGTCTTTTGGGTAAAAATATCCATTAAAAAATGCTTGAATAAACTTGATTTGATCAGTGGCTGTAGAAATGATGTCGTTGTTTGTAGAAGTGATAAACTGACTTATATCTCTTTGCTCATTCTTATAATATGGGAAAACATACGATTGATCGTTTGTATCTTTACAAACATACGTGTTTGTCATGTTTAAATCACAAAATAGATTATCAAGTATATCCACAATTGGTTTTTCTAAAACAGTTTCAATAATCCGATTCAATAACTGGTGGTTAGTATCGATGTATTTAGCTTTTTGATGATCATTCGGCAAAAAATGGGCTTGCATTTGTTTAACTTGAGTCAACACTCTTTCAAGAGGCCAAGCTTGATCAATACCTGCCTCAAGTTCTTTAATTGCAGAAACGTTATCTTTGACTTTATCCGATAAATAGCAAGGTAACCTAGAGGTTTGTGAAAACAAATGAGAAATAGTAATGTTGTTGGTGTATTCTTTTCCTTTATACCTATGTAATCCAGCTAACTCATCTTTAGAATAAAACTTACTCAATGGATCAGTAAATGATAACTTGTTTTGATGAATCAATTGCAGTGTAAGTGCAGAAAGAATTAACTTATTAATGCTTGCAATATAGTATTTGCTATCACTCTTTAAATTGCCACTACAAAAGCTGTGTGTTTCTTTATTGGCTTTGCTTGCAATTGAAAACACTGCCCCTTTAACGTATTTTTTACTTATCGCTTTATCAATGATTTGTTGGATTCTCTTTTTTTGGTTTTCATTCATTTTATATTCCTCTAACAGCTTTCTTAGTTTCTAATTTTTTGAAACATTCATTTTTTATTTACTTAATAACTCATCCCCAACTTCGATTAATAGTTTCTCAGTTTCATCTTCACTTAACCATGAAGGTATTTGATTAGTTGCAACCATCATTGACAATCCTAAATGAAAAGTACGCATTTTAAACAGTAACCTTTGGCGCTCTTTTACTGACCAATCTTTCAGATTATCATCTTCACTCATGCTTTCTAATAATGATTTCTCTATAACATCATACGATTGCATGTACCTGTTAGGAGTTAAGGTTAGCTCTCTAAAAATTACAGGATATTCTCTTGCAAAAGCAAGACTTGCCTTACCAATTCGTGTAAAATTACTAGACTCATTAAACGAATCTACTAGTTTTCTAGAAATATCAAAAACTTTAAGTAAAACTGCATCCTTCAAATCCTCCACTGTTTCAAAATTAACGTAGATAGGTGCTACAGAACTTCCAAGCTTTTTGCAACATCTCTTGTTGTAATGCTTGTTAATCCTGATTCTTGTGCAAGTTCAAAAGCAGCATTTATAATCGTTTGTTTATCAAACTGAGTTTTAGGTGTCATAGTTATCCTCTCTTATATAATAAATGTTATATATCATGTGTTATATTTAAAACATGTAGTTGTCAATACTCTTTTGAAACCAATTGCTTCTAAAGGTAAAAAGCGCTTGAAACCGTTTTTTATGGATCACTAGAGTTTGTATAGTGTATATGTGATTGCTACATCAATTTATATCACTGCAACACTTTTAAAGTTTAAATGTAGACAAATAAATGTTGTATTTCGACACTGTGTCGGAGGTGCTACCATGAGTAAAAAAGAAATCATTTTACAAGAAGCATTAAAAGTATTTCAAAAAAACACGTATCATCAAACCACAATCAATGATATTGCAACAGCTGCAAATGTAAAACGAACAACTGTTTATGACTATTTTTTAAATAAAGAAAAGATTGTGTTTGCTTTGTTTGAGAACATGTTTATTAGTAACCCTATTTTATCAACTACTGGGACAACACTGGATAGATTAAATCAGTTAGGTTTTCAAATGTTGAAAAGAACATCAGACAATATTGTTCTTTATCGATTGTTGTTTGAATCTCAACCATCTCTTTCTATAGAAACAACACAATCATTGAAAGTTTGGCAAAAACCATTTATAGAACAACTCAATAGTATTTTTGATGAATCTAATCTATCGTTTGAAGATGCTAATGATGGAAAATATTTATTTTACTCTCTTGTTTCAACTAGGATGTCTGATTACATTTTACAAAACAAAGTTATAGAACCCACAAAGGATATAGAACAAATCATCAGAATAATTAGAAGGAGTATGTAATGGAAAAAAACTATTTACACACAACAATAGAGGTCTTGTCTACACTTATATTAATAACAACCAAAAACAAACCATCGTCTTTCTTCATGGTGCTGGAAGCAACCTTGATCAATTTCAAAACATGGTACCTGCTTTTAAGAGTCAATTTAATGTTTTAAATATTACACTCTTCGCTCATGATGAACGATTTAAAAACGATCATTTTAGTAACGATATGTTTGAGTTATATAAACTAAAAGAAGATGTCATCCAGCGTTTTCAAACACTTAATCTTAATGATTTAGTACTTGTTGGAAACTCAGTCGGTGGATTAGTAGCTATTGATGTTGTGGCTTCACATAAATTTAACGTGCAGTTATTAGTTACTTTTGGGACAACTTTAAAATTAGACTATCCATTACATGTTGTAAATCTAATCAGTAAGATTGATTATTTTATGTTAGTTCATTTTAATGATTACTATTTAAAGCTAATGGTTAATGCTAGCACCAAAAACAAAAACACTTCACATCAAATGTTTACAATCATGAACAAATCTGCACACGTTGCACCATATATACGATCTCAAATCGAAAAGTACGATAAACTTGATATTGTTAAAAACATGCAAGTACCATACTTAATTTTGCTTGATAAACATGATAAAAGCATTAATAAATCCATGGGAAAGATCATAAAAAACTTGCCATCAAATAAGCAAGTTTATGTAAAATTAGTTGAAGACGCTGATCATTTTATGAACTTAGATAATCCAGCTGTGCTTTATCATCAAATCATGGAACATTATGATATGCTCTATAACCAATAACACAATAAATAGATCACACAGTTTATCGCAGTTATACTATTCATTGTTCATTTTTTCAAGAAGTTTCAACACTTCTTCTTCAGATGTTGGTTTACTAAAGAAATAACCTTGAATAATATCACAATCATGGAGTTTCAAGTAGTTATACTCATCTTCATTCTCAACCCCTTCAGCAACCACTGCTAAATCGTATTTATGAGCCATTTTAATGATTTCACTAGTGATTAACTTCTCTGTTGATCGATTCGATATTTGTTGAACAAAACTTTTATCAATTTTTAATATGTCAATCGGAAACTCACTTAAGCGATAAAAAGAAGAATAACCTGTACCAAAATCATCCAATGAAATCATAAAGCCATGCTTTTTTAAGTTACCAAGAATCGTTTTGATGTTATCAATGTCACTCATTAATGTTGTTTCTGTAATCTCTAGTTCTAAGGATGTGCCTTCTATGTTGTATTTTTTTGCAATAGATGAAAAGACATCAACCAATCGTTCATCAATGATTTGCTTACCAGAAACATTAATAGCTACACGTAGTTTGTTATATCCAAAATCACTTAAAACTTTTGAAAACTGACATGCTTTTTCAAAGATTATTTCTCCTAAATCAAAGATTAAGTGATTTCTCTCTGCTAGCTCAATAAATTCTATCGGAGATATTTCACCGTATTTTTTTGAATTTAATCGTGCTAGTGCTTCTATACCACATATCATATTCCCATTTAAACATAGTTGGGGTTGGTATGCTAAGGTTAATCGTTCTTGATCAATGCCTTCGATTATCTCTTGAAGCTCCACAATAATATCTGATTGTCTTTCGTACATCTTGTAAATAGCATCATCAAATACACGACATAAACAACCATTGTTTTCCGTTTCGATATTAATCGCAATTAATGCTCGTTTTATGTATTCTGATAATACAAGGGATGAATCTTGCATCTTGACTACACCAATCTCACAATGAAACACTTTACTAAAGTCTTCCACAATAATGGGTTCTTTAAACTCTTCACAAATTTTTTGTGCTATTTTAGTAAAATCTTGGTTATGCTTTTCTTGTTTTACAACAAACACAAACCGATCCCCATCAAATCGAAATAGTTGTGCACTATCACACGTATGCTTCTTTAACCGATGGGCAATAGCAACAAGCACTTGATCTCCAATATCATATCCTTGTGTCATGTTTACATGTTTAAACTCAGAAACATTTACTAATACTAAAGCATGCTTGTTCTTTTTTAAATCTAAATCCTCACTAAATACATGTTGAAGAAGCTTTGCATTGGGCAAACCAGTTAAGGAATCATAATATGCTAAACGTGATAGTTTTTTATTGTTATTAAAGTTAGATAAAATTACATATGCGATTAAGGAAAACATTACTAATAATACAAAAATACCTAGATATACAACACCTTGAATAGCTTCTCTTTGTGATTGCATTGAATGTCCTACATACAATGTTCCCATACGCTGATTTTCTGCCATAATAGGAACATACATTTCATAGATGTTAGAACCTTCATTAAAAACACCACCAACTTTTTCGTTTTTTGACAACAGTTCAATGGTTTTTTGATCATCAATAACACGATTGATATACTCTATATCACTACTATAAGAAATGACATAATCAGTATTAATAAACATAGCAAACACAATATCATTGTTGCTAAGGAGTTCATTAAGTGAGTTAGATATCTCTACATCCACTAACAACTCACGAATGTTGTTCGCATTTAGTCCAATTTGAACAACATTGCCATTATCAAGTTTAAAGTAACCATATTTGTATAAAATACCAGTGACAGCGTTAGTTCGAATATCTTCAACAAATCTTCTCTCATCACTACGTAAAAAATCGAACAATGGATGCCCTGGATAGGTTTGCCAATCACTTATTCCTGGCATCGTTGTAAATATTAGTTGCCCATCTTTATTGTATATGTTAATTTCATCCACATCCAATGACCGGGCTACTTCAACTAGATCATCGTTGCTCGATACATCTATGTATAATCCTGTAGTCATTGTCGCAGACAGTAATTCTTTCTCTAAAAGAACATTAATCTTTTCTTCTGCAATAATCGATTTAGAAATACTATTAGCATATCCAACTGCTAAATTAGAAGATATCTCTTCAACATGCACATAGTAATGATCATTCACTTCATCAATAACAATTTTTCCCAAAGAAAAAAACACGAAAACCGCTGTTACTAATGGAATAATAATCGTTCTTTTTCTGATTAATCGTAGGTTATTCAACGTGGCTTTATCCTTTGTTTTATTAACATCATTATACAGCAATTTTGATCATCAGTATATTTAATTCACAATTAAAGTGTGTTTTGTGCTATTGCCATCAAAAATATTCACAGTATAAGAATTCTAAATTAAACTATCTATCATTGATTGTGTTGAAGATGTCTTACTTGTTTATGTTACAATGTTACATATACTAACAAACAAAGGAAAAACCACATGATTAATTACAAACTTAATCCAGAGTATAATGATATTCACCAGTCTGTTATAAGTGCTAAACAAGGAATGGTTGTGACAGGCAGCGTACCTGCTGCACAAGCTGGTTTAGACATTCTAAAAGCTGGTGGTAATGCTGTAGATGCTGCGATTGCAACTGCCGCTGCGTTAACTGTCGTAGAACCTACATCCAATGGCATTGGTAGTGAAATGTATGCAATTGCATGGATTAACAACAAACTTGTAGGATTAAATGCTTCTGGTTATTCACCCAAAAACCTAACATTGGACAACTTCCATAAGAAACATCCCAATTTAACGTTTGTACCACTGTATGATTGGACTCCTGTATTAGTACCTGGAAGTATTAAAGGATGGGAAGCATTAAACAAAGCTTATGGTAAATTATCATTAGCCCAATGTTTAGCTCCTGCAATTGCCCTTGCCAAAGAGGGTTTTGTAATCTCACCAGTTCTTGCTAAAGCATGGAAGAATGCGTATAAAAAGTATGTTGCTTTAGCAAGTGATTCAACTCAATTTGATGGCTGGTTAGAGACTTTCGCCTTTAATGAACAACCACCAAAAACAAACGATATTGTAAAACTACCAAATCATGCGAAGACATTAGAAGCGATTGCAAAAGATGGTAGTGATGTTTTTTATAAAGGAAACATAGCTAAGCAAATAGTAGCACAGTCACAAAAACATGGAGGTTTTATAAATTTAGAAGATTTATCTTCTTACGATGTAGAATGGGTAAAACCAATATTAGTAGATTATCATGGTTATCAAGTTGCTGAGCTACCACCGAATGGACAGGGCATATGTGCTAGTATGGCATTGAACATACTAAGCCAACTGAAACAACCAAAGCAAAAAAACACACAGTTTTATCACCAACAAATTGAAGCGATGAAGCTTGCTCTTGCAGATGGATTGACTCATGTTGCAGATTCACGATTTATGACAGTACAGTTGGATGATTTACTTAGTGACACTTATGCACAACAACAAGCCAATAGAATAGACAAACATGCACAAGTTTTCACAGAGGATAAACCTTATGGGTCAGGAACTGTCTATCTTGCAACTGCTGATAATCAAGGTAACATGGTTTCATTAATACAAAGTAATTTTACTGGATTTGGTAGCGGTATGGTAGTAGAAAACACTGGTATTGCACTTAATAATCGAGGAGCTTGTTTCTCATTAAAAGAAGACCATCCTAATTGTTTAGGACCAAGTAAAAGATCTTACAATACAATCATTCCTGGTTTTTTACTAAAAGAAGATCAACCAGTAGGACCTTTTGCAATTTTAGGTGGATTTATGCAACCACAAGGTCATATACAGCTTCTTGCCAACATAATTGATTTTAAGCAAAACCCTCAACTTGCACTCAATGAACCAAGATGGCAATGGATAAACAAAAATGAAATTATTGTTGAACCTCATTTTCCAAAACACATTATTAAAAAACTACAAGATCGTGGACATATTGTAAAGGTTGTTTCTCATTCATTTTCATTTGGTAGAGCACATTTAATCTTTAGATCAGACAATGGAGTGCTTGTAGGGGCTAAGGAACCAAGAACTGATAGTTATATTGCTTGTTATTAAAAAAGCTCTACACTTGAGAGCTTTTCATATCTTTTTTAGACTCTTAATTCAGCCTTGTTTTTACATGCTCTGTCACTCAAGCCAAAACTTGAACAATTGTACTTTCGTATTAATTGCTTTTTAGCAATGGTGAAACTACTTAAGGTTAGTTCACTAAATGTACCTTTAAACAGAAATGCAAAAGAATACATAGGATACTCCTTAAACACCTCTTTTATCGTGTCAGGTGGAGGATGTACATCTTTTAAAATAGGCACTTTATTTGATAATGTTTGGTCAATTTCATATGGTTCTTCTTGAGTGTTGGTTAATACAATAAAATAACGTTGCAACATAATGTTTCCTCTTTTTGGTGATGAGTTATCACTCAATTCACTTTATCTCTTTAATGTAGTGAATCATACCATACAAGTTTAATTATGTCATAAAAAGTGCTCGCAAACACAGTTACGTTATTTGTTTGCTTTTTCTAATCAATAATCGAAATGCCAAACCCTAATAATCCAGGCCCAGTGTGTACACCTAATGCCGGTGATATTTCTGAAAGAAAGAAAGTTGCTTGATCTTTGAATATCGCTGAAAGTTGCTCTTTAAATTCTTCTGCTTCTTCAGGCGCATTAGCATGTGCAACACCAATTAGATATTGTTGATCATCCTTTAAAAAAGACTGCGCTTTTTCAAACAATGTTTTAATGGATTTTTTTCTTCCACGCACTTTCGCAACAGTAGTATAAATTCCTTCATCATCACATGTAATTAGTGGTTTTAACTCTAAAGCAGATCCTAAAAATCCACTCACTTTTCCAATACGACCACCTTTTATAAGGTATTCTAAAGTAGATAACACAAAGAATACTTTTGTATTTTCAATAGAATCTTTGATGTTTGCGACAACTTGATCGTAGTCAAGTCCTTCACTTACCCATTTAGCTGCACGTATGGCTGTTAGTCCACTTCCAATTCCAATGTTCTTGGTATCAAACACTTCCATTGGAAGCTCTGCATTTTCAGCGTACAACTTAACCATATTAAAGGTTCCTGATAAACCAGATGACAAAATAACTCCTATAATATGTGTAAATCGCTGATCTTTTATGGTTTTTACCAAATTATCGAGATCATCTCCTACAGGTAGTGATGTAGTAGGTACTTCATTTTTTAAGTTTTCTAAAACTGTTTTCGAATCAATATCGACACCATCTCGAAATGATTTTCCTTTGTAATTGACTTGAAGTGGGAGTACAAATACAGGATAGAGTTCTTGCATGCTTTTTGGCACATCGCTGCCAGAATCGGTAATAATTGCAATTTTTTTATTCATCGCTACTTTGTTGTGATGCAATAATAGCTTGAGCCTTTTTTTGATGTGCAATCGTTAAGGTTGCATGCATCATAAGTGGACTAATTAAAGTTTCAAACTGAGGGTTTACTTCCTCAACATTTTTTAACGCTGCATGTAATGCTATTCCAAATGTATCGTATGCTTCTTTGAGTCCCAATCGTTTTGTTTCTTGTAAAATTCCATCTTTAATCAACGATATATCAAAGCCTTCTTTTAAAAAGACAATCACAAACAAAAAGGCAATATGAATTCTTTCATATCTTTTTTTATTTGGAGGTGGGATTAGACCAAGTTTCACATAGTTGTTTATCATAGCTTTTGTCAGTGGTTTCACTTGATGTGCTTCACAAAGCGGATTGATATAACTAAGTACTTGATCTGCATATAGATCAATTTTAGGGAGCTGTTCCCAGCGAGGTAATGTTAATTGCATCATTTTTTCCTTTCTTATTACATTGATTATATCATGTAGTTATCATAATTACATGTATTTCTTCATTTTTTTACTCAACACAATAATGACGAATAATCTTAGTATTATAATTCAAATAACTCTTGGTTACACTTTCTTAAGAATTGATTTTACAGCGACGATTACTGAAAATAATGCTAGCATCAACAGTTGAATGATATAAAATCCAATTCCACCCTTTGGTTGTAGTAATCTACTAAATAAAATGATGGTTATACAATAACCTATGGAAAATAAAGCAAACATAACACTAATAGCGAGTAGCTTGTGTTTCTCTACAATGTTAGTAAATACAATGCCAATATTTAAAAAAGATACTTTCTTTGTCCACTGAACAACTTCTTTATTCATTGTAATAAGTACAATCGTTGTAATAATCGCAACTCGAATCATCATATGAACATGTGCAAACAAACCTTCTTTTGGTGTGTCGATGTTAGTAATCATCATCATGTTGTTGATGAGTGTTATGGTTGTAAAAACGACACTCACTTGAACGATTGGATTCTTTAACTCTTTTTTACTAAATAAAGTTTTCACTTTACTACCAAACGATGTTTTCTGTGAGATTAATACAAATAACATTGCACTCAGTAAGACGAAAACATACACAACCACAATGCTTCTAATCAAGTCAATATAAGCATCAGGATGAAGTTTAGAGTTCAATTGATTATTTTTACACGCATACAAGGTCTATAGACCTCTTCATTTCCAAATAATTTTTCAATTAATCTAATAATAGGACTCCCATCAATTGTTAGAACTAACAAAAATCGCTTTTCGGTGGTTGTTGCTAGTTTTGGTGAAAGTAAGTAAAGCCGAGATTATCATTTAACCTTATGAATAAATGTCTAGTTGTCAATTTTTCAAATACTTCGATTTCGGTCCTAATCCATGTCTTGTTATTAGGCCAGCATCGATTAGTTTATTAAGGAGTCTAACTACTTTATCCTTATTGAATCCAGACTCATCTTCTATTTCTTTTCTTTTATACAACTTGTTGTTGGTCATAACATTTAGCAGAATTGACTCATCCTTACTCAATCCACCAATTTCCATCGATAATTCAGGTAATCTAACAACGATCGAATTGTCACTAAATGTAAAGTAAGGTTTTCTTATACTATTTTCATAGGATTTCATAATTCTGCGAATACCTGTCCCAAACTTCTCAATGTAACCCAAACGGAAAAATACATTTCCAAAAATTGGATTTCTTAATATTGAAATTTGACCCCTAAGATATTCTTCTTTACTTATTCCACTTGGTAAACCACCAGGTGAAGAAACTTCAACAAAATCAGGAAAAAAGGATACTTTTATTGAGGTTTTTATATCTAGCACTTGGTGAACAATAGCATTAGCAACTATTTCTCTAAATGCTAGTGATGGGATGAGCTCAACTCGATTGCGTTGTGTGTCGTTTATTATTTCATAACTATAGAGTTGTTGGAATACATTTATGATCCTATCAAATTGTTCAATCATTGATAAACCACTAAAACTATCATGGTTAACAACAGTATTGATATCTGATCTAAACTGAGTGTACTCTATACCCATAAATGAATTATTGTCTGAAAGTAGTTCGGCTGCTATGTTATAACCTGATTTATCGCTGTATAGACTCAATGTCTTTAGTATATCAATGTTTAATTCTACAATGTTTAGCTTTTCAATCAACTTATTCTCCAAATAGTTGAACTGCAAATCTTTATTTTTTGAAGGTAGAGCTTCAAAATCTTCATTATTCCCTTCAAGAATAAGTCTGTTTAATTCAAATCTATCTACTTCGATTGTCGAAGAATCAGATCTTTTATACGCTTTACTATTATAAAAATACGGTTTATTTAACCCTTGATACACAAATAGATGTACCACTTTACTCTTTTCATTTATCTCAATAAGAAAGTTTGGTGATGGTTTTATATTGTCATTGATTTGATTTTCAATATTGTGTGCTACCTTTTTTGGATTATCAAGACCAACCTGATTACCATTATCATCAACTCCAAAATATATTTCTCCATCTCCGTAATTAGCAAATGCACTTACTGTTTTTAAATATGATTTTGATATTTCTAACTTGAATTCAAGATTTCTGGTTTCTCTTCTATCCATGTTTCACCTCTTAGAATAAGTGTATCATTTCTCTCAAATTATTCCAACGATTTATTTATCGTTGCATTTATCGTTGCATTTTGCATCGGCAATCAAGGTTTCGATGCATATATTCGTTGCATATCACATCGAAATCTCCATAATAGCAAACATAAACCGCCTTTAAGCGGTTAGTTCACCATATTGGTGGAGATGAGGCGTGCTGGTCTTATCACTTGGTTAAAGAGAAGGAATGAGTGTGCCAATTGTTATTATCGTGCGATATTTTTATAAGATTTTTCCACGATGATGACACAAAAAATAAATTGAGATAGAAAAAACCCACTATTAGCAGGTTTCTACGTATATTTTGGTGCGGATGAAGGGAGTCTATTTCATTCACTACTATTAACTCCAATAAACGCACCGATAGTCCAAATAATGCACTAATAAGAAGGTTTTGTTGCTATTATGATAACCTAAACAGTAAAATGATTCAATATTATGAGTAAAAGAAGTCGTCCAAAAGTCGTCCAGTAGCTTCAAAGATTATGTTTCTCATCTATACTTTCTGATTGTAGTTACAGCCTAGTATATTCCTTCGATCACTATAAGCTGTTGAGCATCAATATCATACAAGCAAAATAGTCTATTCTGATTATGGCTTAAGTACCACCATTTAATCTTATCAGAGTCAGAAAGTTCTTCAGGTAGCTTAAATGTTTCATTTGCATTATTGTTAAAAAACTCTATATGAAATTGTATATCTTTTTTGAACTCATTAAAACTTACCAGTTTGATATGTTCATGATTTTGAATTGAACTTTTAAAGTTCAAGTAGCCTGTGTAATCTAAGGCATAAATTGTTAAAATAGTCCCATCCCCTGGCCATCCTATAGCTGTACTTTCATAATGTACCAACTCATATTTTGAATCTAGTGGAATACTCCATCTATATAGCGTTATATTTTTATTCACTTGTTGAAATAGACTAACCACATACCAACCCATCAACAAAACAAGAACTATAGATATTAAAGAGAATATCCTTTTTGTTTTTAAACTCATAAATAATCCATTAAATTGTATGATATGTTTACACTTCAAATCTAAATATCATACATTCCTTTCATTTCATAAAAAATTGTGGAATTATCGTTGGGACATTTAAATTGATTTATCTTTTTTTACTTATTTAATTGAAAAAAACAAGTGAATGAAAGAAATATATCTGCAACTCACTCATTTTATGTGTTTAAATAAATACTAGTATAGAATGGCAAGAAACAACCAATACTTTGTCCAACCGCCATCATATTAACTGCTACACCTGTAGCTGTCGGATAGCTTTGATCACCAAATTCAAAATCATACCTATCAGTTATGTGCATATACTTTATAGTTCCAAAGTCATAACCAAAATAATAATTGAATGAATGTATTGAATAAAATAAGTCATTTGAAACAAACTCACCTGATCCACTCGTAGTTTCATCCTTGTGTTGATTAAACCAGGTTGTATTCTTAATTTGTGCTGTATTGTTGGGATTTGGGACATAATACTTATTCAGTGTACTATTACTCATAAAAACAGAAATTAGTTCTGCAGAAAGTTTATAATTTTTATTATTAAACCAAATAGATATCAAGGCTCCTGCACTTCTATATGCGATACAACGATCGATCATTTTTACTTCTGATTGTTCATCTGAATGATTAAATATTACGTACATGTCATTTTTCAATTGTTTAAATATATACGCAATTCCTTCTAAATTCTCAATAATTTCAATAATTTCCGATGCTTTCCTATTATTATATAAGTGAGTTAACTCACTTTCAAAACCTTTAATGATTTCATTAAGCTCTATTAAAACATCCAAATCATTTTCCTCTTCAAACATTTCTATAAGATGATAAGTTTCTTGTAGTTCTTTAGGCCAATCATTCTTATCCAGAATTATAGCTCCATTACTTGATGATGAATATGTGTTTAAAGGCATAATTGTTGTAATGATAATAATGAAAACAACACTCATGCTTATAATCTTTTTTATTATACTCATTAACTCTCCCCCATTTAAAAACCATATTAACAAAATCAAAATTCAATGTCAAGGTAACGTCGATAGTGGATTGTGTAAAATAGTATCGGAATAAAAAAGCGAGTTTGAACGAAAAAATTAAGGAAGGATTCATTTAGTTTGCTTGGCAAAACTACATAATGCTTTTGTGCTATACGTCAATAAAATCATTCACCAAGTTTAATCTGTTTAATACTTATTTTTTGTTCACATATTTACGTGCCACAAAAATACCACAAAAACCTACTATTTAGCAGGTTTCTGTGTATATTATGATGCGGATGAAGGGAGTCTATTTCATTCACTACTATTATCCCCAATAATCACATCAATAGTTAAAATAATGCACTAATAAGAAGGTTTTCTTGTTATTGTGATAACCTATACAGTGAAATGATTCAATATAATGAGCCAAAAAAGTCGTCCAGTAACTTTAGAAGTTTCCAATATTACTTATTAATATATTTACTAATTATTACTTTGGATAAAATGTTGTACCAGAACCAATGCGAGCATATTATTTAATCATTTTAAGTTCTATTACTTTCTGAGCTCTTTCAACTACTTCCTTATCATGAGTAACAACCACAATAGTCTTTCCCATTTTATGTAGTTCATCAATTAAATCAAGTACAATCTCTTTGTTTTCATCATCCAAACTACCAGTTGGCTCATCACACAAAACTAATTCACAAGGTTTAATGAGCAATCGAGCAATAGCGATTCGTTGTTGCTCGCCACCTGAACACTGATAGACATATTTGTTTTCAAATCCATGAAGTCCCACTTTATCAAGTGAATCAGAAATGACTGATTTGTCTATTTTCTTTTTCTTCATGACTGCATATTCAAGATTTTCCATTACAGTCATGTTATCGATAAGCGCGAAATTTTGAAATAGATAACCTATTTTTTCTTTTAGGATTTTTTGAGCACTAATAGAAAATGGAACTGGATTCTTTTTGTTAAAAATAGTTAAATCACCCTCAGACGGTTTCTCTAATAAGCCTATCATGTTTAATAATGTGCTTTTACCGCTTCCTGAAACACCCACAATGCAAGTATAGGAGTTTTTGGATAATTCCAAATTAAAACCATGGATAACTTGTTTGCCATTAAACGATTTTCCTAAATTTCGACAAGATACTATAGTTTCATTCATAATTTCAATCCCTTTCTTAACTGATCCACAGTTTGAAATATTTCGTGTTTCTACCTAAAATGACATGCAATGAAATAACTTCAATTGTTATGCTTGTTATTATTAATAGCACTAACATCCAACTAAAGGAATTTAGTATAGTCAATACAATCAAAAGACTACCGTAGACAACTCCATTCTTCAGGTAATACTCAACCAAGATCTGCCATGTGTTGTATCCTAAATGTCTTAAAACAGCAATTTTCTTCTTATAGGTATCCACATACACAGTAAATAACATGATATAAAAAACAATCAGTAGGAACAATGACATTAAAGAATCAAAAAGTAAAGGAACTAAATACCTTTGAATGTTTATGATATCTCTATCTACATCATTTTTTTGAGTTTTAGTAATTATTATTTGCGAAATACCAGCATCTTCTAACACATTATCAATTGTCGTAGTACTACCCAGCTGCTCTTCTTTGAAAAAACATCTTGGGAAATAAAATTTGTCCTTATAGTAGTCATTGGATACAATGACTATTTTGTTTTTAAATTTTTCTCGTATCGAGTATATTGTAGGATAGTACTCATTAATTCTATCCACATACAATAACTCATAGCTATCATGCTGATTGGTAGCTATAATACTCTGGAACTGATTTTTGAGAAATCGTTTTTGTTGACTATCCCCTTCTAAACGTGTCGGTATTATGACAGTAGTTTTATCAAAATCAATTTCTTTTACAATGGAAGCATCTAAATAGTGTCTAGCAAATGTTACGTTAACTACATCTATCGTAACAGGTGGTTGAGGTCTTTTCCCAATCCATGAAGCTTCTGAACTCCAGACACTTGAATCAATGCAATATTTCTCTTCATCATGAAAACTTTCATTTAGTATTTCTTCGATTTGCCATTGATCTTGTATACTAATATTACTATTAAACCCAGCAATATAAGAGACGCTAGACATGGTTTGATAATTCTTTCTTAAGTGTAAATTAGCCTGTGAATATGCTATGGCTTCTTTATAACTTGGCAAATAAAAGGAGAACACTATAAAAATTAAGAACCATTTTCCAACTAAAGCTAAATCGAAATAACTAGAACTGATTTCTTTGTTTTTGATACTCTCATTAACACGATAACTTTTTAGATAACCCGTATGTACATAGTGTGCAACTAACAATGAAATTGCAATAGCCAGTATTAATAACAATTGAATCATATAGAAGATGCTGTTGTAAAATGCCAACTCATTTACAATTAAAACATCAAAGATAACACAACCAAACACAAACATAGCAAAAAGAAATAGTAGGTATTTACCAAATAAACGTCGGGAAATCTCACCATTTCGATAGCCGTGCATCTTTAATATTGATACAAAACGTCGGTTTTTTTGAGTTATTACTATCAGTCCTAATAAGACTAATAGAACTACTAAAATACTAGTTATGAAGATTTTATTAAAGAAAATTTCTCGCCAAGCAAAAGGTTCACGTTCAAAATAACCGGGCTGATTTCCCAATACTGATACTTGAACATCCATTATCGATTCATTCAACTTACTTATGTATTCATTCACTACCAACTTATCTCCATAAATCGATACTGAAAAGCTAAGAGAAAGAAAACTATCTTTCATTCTTTCAAATGAATAGAAACGAATATCACCAAATACATGAGAAAAATTACCAATCGTATAAATTCTTCCATAGTAACCTTCTTCAAATGTATTTATACTTAGTGCACGATCACTTAAATCTATAGGAGTCTTTTTTGTTCTTGTTAAATGACCTATGTGTGTTTTACTTATAAAGTCACTATTTCCATAAAAGTAAAATGTTTGATCTAGTGCATCAATATATCCTGAATTTAACAGAACATCATACTCATCCGCAATACTCATAAGAGTATCCACAAGCTCAATACGATCTACTTGATCAGCATTAGAGATTTCAATTCTATGATATTCATCCCCTACTCTATACTCTGTAAAATCTGACATTCGATAGTGAAAGAAAGCATTCACACCAAACGCCAGCATATAGGATAATAAAATGCCTAATAGAATCATGAGTGTACTTGTTATACGTTTCATTCAATTCTCCGATTAAAAGTTCACTAAGGATGAGTTGCTTTTAATTTGTTAATTATTCTCGTATTAAAAAATGATTTCCAGCTTTATAAGTAATACTTGAAAATAATAAAGTAAAATTCATTGAGAGATTATTTTAACATAACCCCCCCATCCAAATGCATTTGCAAACTCTATTTAATAACATGTTATCATATGCATACTCTTTTAACAATCTAACATGCCATAACAAGCATGTTCAGTTGAAGTTATTATACAGTAATGTTATTATTTCAGACTAAGAACTAAAAAAACACAACGCCAATTATTGGAGATAGACCTAATAGTAAACATTCATGAAAACACATGTGTTTTGTGTTTCTACATCTGCTCAAAAAAACCCACTATTTTTTAGCAGGTTTCTACGTATATTTTGGTGCGGATGAAGGGAGTCTATTTCATTCACTACTATTATCCCCAATAATCACACCAATAGACTAAAGAATGCACTAATAAGAAGGTTTTCTTGCTAATATGATAACTTAAACCGTAAAATAACTCAATATCACAATTAAAAAGTCGTCCAAAAGTCGTCCAAAGACTTTAAGCAATCTATTTTTTTGTTTATCTAAAGAAATGACATTTCATCAATTTTTTACAATTCAAATGGAACCTAGTTCTAATCAATTAAACTATTTTGTAATTGCTTTACATCATTTATGATGAATCCATCTCTCAAAGTTATTACTCTATTACCTTGTTTAACTAAATCTAAATCATGGGTAACCAAAACAATTGTTTGATTGAACTGCTTTTGTACTTTCTCTAACAACCCCACAACATCATAAGATGTCTCTTGATCTAGATTACCAGTTGGCTCGTCTGCAAAAACAATCATTGGTTTATGTATTAGCGCTCGTGCAACAGCAACACGCTGTTGCTGACCTCCACTTAAGGTACTAGGATATTTTTTCAATAAATCATCTAACTCCAAAAATTCAACAATTTCATTAAAATATGCTTCATCTGTTTTTATTTTATTTATTTTTGTCATTATTCTGATATTCTCATTAATTGTTAATTCTGGAAACAAATTGAAAAACTGAAAAATGAAACCAACGTTCTTTCTTCTATTTTTTGCTCTTTTTGAGTCACTTAAATCATAAATGGATTGATTATCCATTAGTACAGCTCCTTTGGTGGGTGGTAATAATCCAGCCAAATTATGAAGCAAAGTTGTTTTTCCACTGCCACTCTTCCCAACAATAAAAGTAAAAGAACCTTTAGCAATATCAATGTCTACATTTGTTAGTGCCTGAACTTTCTCTTTCCCTTGATCATATATCATTGTTAGATTGATTGTTTTTAATAACATATCAACACCTTTTTATTTCCTTTCATTAACTAATTCAAATGGATTCAATTTACTAATTCTTCTAAGTATAAGTAGCTTAAATACCAAAATAAGAATAACAACCAACAAAACTATTAGTGCTACAGAGAAATACGAATTGGTTAATTGTGAGTTTCTAATGAGTTGATCAATAAATTCTGTTTTATCCATAGGAGATTCTAAGTTTCCTGAGTTATTCCATTTTGTAATATACGAGTTGAATTCATTATTTATGAAAACATAGTATCCTAAAAACACTGAGAGAAGTGCAAATAAAACTAAAGAAATTGATGGAATGAGTAAATGTTTTTTCCATAATTGTTTATTCTCAAACCCTAATAGTAACTCAGTTCCTATACTCTTTCGTTGATTACTAAGCAAGTTCGTGAATACACTTATAATCAGTGTAAATCCGATGATTAGATACAATACGACTAAGAATATATCCCTTTGCATTTCATAATCTAACTCCTTTAATAGTAATTCAAATTCTACTTTGCCATTTAATAACATGGAACCACTAGCTAACCGATAAACATCTTTTTCTATGTCATTTATGTCGGCTGAATTTGGAACACTAATTGAAATATTGTTGACTGAATAAGCTTCATATCCCAATTTTTCTACGACTGTTTCAGAAATTAAAACCGGAACTGAATCTATGATTGGATTAGAGAACAAACTAGTATACTGATTGAAATCTAAGACTTCAACCTTGAATTGAATCCCATTTAAATATGTAGAATCATTGAAATCACTATCTAGAAATTCCAAAAAATCTAAATTATTTGAGTTAACCAGAATTAATTCACCTGTACGAAAAGATTCACTTATCTCATGAACTATGGATTCTGATCTATTGAGATGAACCTCACTCATAACAAGAGCTTGTGTTAATCTTTCTTGATTCAAAGAGTTCATTGAATTCAATAAGTAGCTGTTGTGATAATTTATGGTAACATTGTTATGATCTGTTTCAAACTCACTTAAATCATCCATGGATATCCGATGAGCCTCATCATATGTGTTTGTGTAAATTCTACACATGTATCCTTCGGTGTTTCTTTCTTTCACTTCGTCTATGTTTGGTAAATGATTGTCATATATCCTAAATAATCCTATAGTCAACTGTGTAAAAGAAAATACTGTTACGATTACTATTAATAAATAGTGAATCACTTTTGAAAAGATTATTGATTGCTTCGTTTTAATAATCAAATTTGGTACCAGCGGTTTAAGAGATGCATTCGCCCCCCCTCTTTACTTAATTATAGTAAAAACTTTTTACTTCATTTAAATTGTATTACATTTTATATATATTCATGGCAACAAACCAGAGTTTTCTTGTCAACAGAAGCCGAAAATTGTTTGTGTAAAGTGAAATAACTTTTTATTTTAGATACTCACTTATTTCGATTTGTTTTAAGGTTTGTTAGTGTCTTAACAGTGTTGTTTTTCAGTGTGTTTTCTTTGTTATTTACAATACCACTGTTTTATATTAATCTGATACGAAAAAAATACGCTTGTACTTTGTTTTACTTCGCCTTGGTTCTTTTAGGAATATATATCTTGATGACGATTCTATTTCCAGGATTAATGCCATACAACTTGGATGTAAGCATAGATTGATTGAAATCCTATGACAATCACAACATTAGCGCTTATCAATCACACGTAATTGATATGAGAAATAATAGCTATTGTATTATGAAATTTGACTGACTCACTAAAAACCAATCAACTAACTGGTTCATTTTTCAGTTGACATAAAAACCAGTTTATAATTCATTAAAAAATGGTCCAAATTTCAGTGAAATTCAGTTGAAAATGGACCATTTGATTTGTATTATTATTGTTCCAAGATAAGATTTTTGTTTTGTAGGACTAATTTACTCTGCTTTTATGAGCTCTTTTTCTAATCAAATCAAAAGAAACGACAGCAACTAATTGGACAACAATCAAACTTGGAGTTATGTAATTAAACAAGAAGTAAAAAATAAAAGAAGAAATAATGATAAAAAGCATGTATTTAAGAAACACTTCTTTCAATAGATTCATCATAAACAATCACGACTCCCTTACAAAACGTACTTCCCAATATCCTGAATTACATTGGTATGAATGCATAGGCTCACATCCAGGCACCCGACCAGGGTGATATTCTCTATAAACCGCTAAACGAACATTCTTAGAATTTTGAATTCCCAAATTTGTAATTATAGGAGTCGTTAACCACCCGTATATTTGCACGCATGCGTTATTCGGCCCTCTATCAAAAACGCAACTATAAATAACAGCTGCAGTCAAACTAACTAACACAGCTCCAAAAAATGTAGTAGGAACTACCATTGGCTGAATTAAATTGTTTTGATTGTCAATATTATAAATAAAACCTTCAAAATATTCCTGATTTTGAGTAACTACCTGATTTGGAATTATGATAGAAACACCATTTTCATTTTGTTTATATGTAAACTGGTTAGAAACATGTTCTGGTATAGATAATGGTGTTATGTTTTTCTCGAAAGTGTTTTTAGCATTAATTGGAATTGATACTGAAAAAGAGATTAGTAAAGATAAACACAAACATATTATTTTTTTGTACATCGTTTAATAGTTCCTTTCTATTTCTATATGAGTTTAACTATTGTTTTTCACTGCATAGACTGGCAGTATTTTTTATATTGTCCTCCCTTCAATTTTACTTTTTCTATTAAACTGCAATCTATTGAAAATTCTCATTCTTTATATTCTGAGTAAAATACTTTAATTTATATAAAATTCATACTTATAAGCTGATTTAATGTTTACTATCCACATTAAATCATCTTCTTTCTTATCAAAACCTTCTGTAATTAAATTACAGTTATATCGTTATTGAAATATATCGTCGAGTGACAGAAGCTTGGATATTAAGAAGCGATAACGTAACCATTAATATTATCCTTTAATCTACGATTGATATGGTATGCTTTGTTATTTAAACTCAATTATTCATTTCTAGCCACTCTATATAATCTTCAGGCAATTCATTTTCGCTCAGTTTTCTTGTTGATTCTATTAGCAATGTTTCATTGATGTCCACATTTCTATTAAAATCAATGATGCATTCATACATTCCATTACTATCAGCATAGATAACATGCAAGCTTTTTACATGTACCATGCTTCCTAGAGCATCCATGATGCTTAAAGCAACCGTAGATGCCATTTGCATGCTTTCTTCTTCTTTTAACTGTTTTTTGTTAAATACACTCAAAATATCCAACCGATGAAACCTCTTTTGGTAATCATCTGCATCCATCCATGTTCTTACCTGAATCACGTTGGGATATTGTATATCATGTTCTATGATTGATCTAATTTTTTGATAGTGCTTATCTACCTCGTTTTGGACAACTGTTGACACTTCATGATCAACTATTGTGTTATGCTTTAAATAATAAGTCAACGTTCTATCATTGTCTATAACTGTGGAGTATCCATCATCGTAAGGAAAACGATAGGTAGCACTTACAGTAGTACTAGCATATTTACTTAGTTTGTTATTAGCAATAACACTCCCGGCAATTGGAACATACCCAAATAAGAGATATAGCGTTCCAGAAACAACTACCAACACAGTAATAAGTATTAATACCAAAGTCTTGATTTTACTTTTCATTTTTCACCTTCTAGTTGGGATAAGCTGTGGTTACTCGTTGAAGAAGACCACTTCTTTGCTTTTTTGGTATGATAGGGAATCCAGAATGCTCCCAGTATTTTGCAGTTAGATTTCTAGTGATGTCCCATTTTTCATCAACACCACCGACTCTATAACCATACCACTCATAAACATATTCAACTACACCATCACACCTTAACTTGCTAATGTGTTCTGGTCTTACATAAGTAACACTTCAAGCATTGTATACAATTTGATCAAGTATATTGTATGATATTCCTCATAACTCTATCGCTTTTGAAATAAAAGAGTTTTGAAGTGTACTTGTCATGGTAGCTGACTTAGTTACGTAAACTCCTAAATACGTGTTACTCTTTTTCAAAGTTAAAACATTCATATCATTCTACATTTTCCCCCTGTTCTTCAGTTTTAATATACACATGTTTCAACAAAAATTAAAGCAACTGTTGGTTGCATCCTGCACTTTTTTACCACATAATGGAGTTAAGGTAGGGTGAAAGCTATGTCAATGGATTTAGGTAGAAAAATACAATACCTACGACTTCAATCCAAGGAGTCACAAGAAGTAATGGCACAAAAACTAAACATCTCACGTCAAGCTATTTCGAAATGAGAAAACAATGTAAGTGTTCCTGATGTTGCCATGCTAAGTAAAATAGCCAATTACTATGATGTTGAAATCACTTACTTCACCAACGATGAAAACAGTAATGACTCTAACAAAAAACAGATGAAATCACTTTTTATTTTAGATACGCACTTATATAGATATGCTATAGGGTTTGTTAGTGTCTTAACACTGTTGTTTTTTAGTGTGTTTTCACTGTTATTAACAATA
>WPCG01012415.1_pt1 | contig 144000 bp, 118 predicted proteins | sample 5403311 | NCBI WGS metagenome assembly WPCG01 (sample SAMN12869467, study PRJNA574797) | sludge metagenome | isolation source: wastewater treatment of Control | place: China:Beijing | collected 2019-05-17 | reverse complement strand
ACTCCTTCCCATCCCGAACAGGACAGTGAAACGCCTTCGCGCCGATGATAGTGGACGGACGTCTGTGAAAGTAGGTCATCGTCAAGCTCTTATCCTCAGAACCCCTCTCTGCACACGCAGAGAGGGGTTTTGTCTTTGGGGAACCGGAATTCTCCATCGCAGCGAACATCGGGTGGCGTGTGTCTCCAGAGTAGCCGTCCGGCGAACCCACCTTGTGCCGGCGCTTAGGGCATAAGAGGATACTGCTCCATTTCAGCGGAACAGATCGGGGCTGGCCCGAGACGCCGTTGGCGGTACACGGCGGAATACAAAAGTGACTTGGCGATACAGTGCCTGCAGTCGCATGTGTCGATTGCCTCTCGCGTTGGCCCACGGATTGAACGCCAATCTGCTACGACGTTGGGTCGGGGAGTACATAAAGACAGCCTGGATGCAGCGCCCACGTCATCGGGGCGCCAGCCTGCCTCAGCCTGCGGGCTTCAGCACCAGAATGTGATCCCCGGCTTCATCGGTGCTGCCGTCATGCACCCAGCCCAGATGACGGTAAAAACCGTAGGAACGTACCTTGGGATCACTGGAACAGGACAGGAACAGGGTGTGCCTGCCCAGGTGCCGCAAGGCCTCCACGACCTGACTCAGCAGCAAACGACCCAGGCCGTGGCCTTCGTCTTCCGGTAGCAGGGCCTGCACCATGTGATCCACGGAAGCCCTGTTGAAGGTGGTGGTAGAACCTGTCGCGGCGTTATCTGGTGCATTGCTGCCGGCGCCTGTTTTTCTGAAATGCTCGTGTCAGCTCTATTTCCTGTCAATCACGGAGGTAGGCTATCGGCAGCATGGCGCAAGCATGTCACTTACGGTTTTCCGGGGCATCCACTGATAACCAGGCCGCAGTGTGGTGATAGCCAAAGCGCGGCCCCTCCTGGGGCAAGGCAATCTAGCGCTCCCATCGCTTGCGGTCTTTCTCTGGCTGCTTGCTTGTTTAGGTCGACACCCGTCGACTCCTCCGGCCCAGGTAGCAGCATGCCTTGCGGTGTGATAACCCCCACCGGATCAGCGCATCGAACGTTTCGCATCGCCGCGCCGGGGACCGCCTGCTTTTGATTGAGTACCTTCCACCCGTCAATGACCGGTAATGGCTAATCCACCAGCCACTTGAGGCGCTCGTTCTCCGACGTTAATTCCTTGATCCGAGGTATCTCGGCCACATTCATGCCCGCCACTTTCACTTTATGGTGCTCGCACAGGTCTTTGCCAGGTCGCTGTACGTTGAAAAAGACGATGCTGGCTTGGTGGTGAAACCGCCACGAAATTGTGGAGAACCATGGGAGATATCGCTGTCGTCGCGGTGCGATGACGGTGTCAGGAACAGTGACGAATGCCAGATGTTCGTGGATGTACCTTGGTGATGTGAGGGGTGATGCTCTTATCTAAAGAAAATACTGCAATTTCTCAAGCTGTTGAGGTTTCTTAATTTACAAAATAAAATCGAAAACGATTTGCATTTGTAAATTAAGAGGCCAGACGCGGCTTGCGTACTTTGCTCCTGGTGTTGGGAAAAACGGCTTGCAAGCTGACTGGCATAGGGCCATGGCATGCCTCAATGGCGATTGCCATGCCTCCGCTATCTAACCCGTCCGATACGTTTGTATCAATCAAATAGGATATCCGGAATGACGAGTCCAGCATTGCTATCCAATAAATGTGGCAGGAAGTTCCATCTTCGGCGCATGGTCGCGCAAATGAGGCATCGTGCAGTCGTCGCGCCTTTCTCGCTGGCAGCGCATGTCACTGGTGCTGCGGTCCTATGCTTCGGGGCGGCGGTGGCGTACGCACAGGCACCAACTGAGCAGATGCAACGTTTTGATGTGCCTGCCGGCTCTTTGGCCGAGGTTTTGAATCACATCAGTCAGCAGACAGGCCGGTCCGTCGACTTGGAGCCTGGCGTCTCGCTGGACGTGCCCAGTCCGGGCCTGAGGGGAAGCTTCACACCACCCCAGGCGTTTAGTCAGGCTCTGCAGCCCCATGGTCTCTTCGCTTTGACTGCTGCTGGCGGTGTACGCATCGCCCATGAGCCGGTTGCGACTCGTGAGCTAGAGGCGGTCCGGGTTTTAGGTACCGCAGAGGAAGAACTTAAACAACAGTTGAGTGTTTCCATAATCACTGCGGAAGACCTCCAGATCCGCCCGCCTGCAACTGATCTGTCCGAAATTATTCGTACGGTTCCCGGCGTTAACCTGACCGGCGCGAGCTCTAGCGGGGCGTATGGTAATCAGCGCCAGATAGATATCCGTGGCATGGGTCCCGAAAACACATTGGTGCTTATTGATGGCAAACCGGTCAGGTCCCGGGAAGCCGCGCAAATGCGCCGTTCCGGCGAACGCGATACAAGAGGTGATACCAACTGGGTGCCGGCCGATCAAGTAGAACGTATTGAGGTCATTCGTGGGCCGGCCGCTGCGCGCTATGGCTCTGGCGCTGCTGGTGGGGTGGTCAACATCATTACCAAGCCCCCCACGGACAAAATTTCCGGCTCGCTGACCGGCTACTACAATCAACCGGAAAATGGCGATGAGGGCAATGCGCGCAGAATCGGTTTCAATTTGTCTGGGCCCTTGAACGACAAACTGTCGTTTCGTTTCTATGGCAATGCAGCCAAGACCAATGCTGATTCGCCAGATATCAATGCAGATGAAGTTGTCAGCGGTAACGCAGCAGGTCGCGAAGGGGTACGCAATCGAGATATAAACGGTTTGCTGCGTCTGGATATCAATCCCGACCATGTGGTCGAACTGGATCTTGGTTTCAGCCGCCAGGGCAACGCTTATACCGGTGAGTATCCTGTGAATGTCAGCGATGAGGAACTGATCGAGCAATTGGCCAATGATGGCGCAGAAGTACGCCGCACCTATCGCCAGACAGCAGCTTTGACTCACCGGGGCGATTGGGGAAAGCTAGGAAATTCCCGCGTCATTCTTCAGTACGAAGACACGCGCAATTTGGATTGCCGCAAAAATTCTGCCGGTGGCCCGGAAGGTAGTTGTGCGTCTCCCCTGTCATATCTGGAATCCAATCTCAAGAATCTTTATGCAAATGGTGAACTCTACACACCGTTTACGCTGGGCGGCTTGTCACAGGTACTGACAACGGGGATCGAGTATCGTCATGAGAGCTTGAAAGATCCGAATACCTTGTTGCAAGCACCGCCTAGCGGCGTTACACAAGGCACTGATCCAAAGTCGACGGCGAGCAGTGTCGCTTTTTATCTGGAAGATAACATTGAAATTACTGACGATTTGATTGTCACGCCAGGTGTGCGGCTCGATCATCACAATCAATTTGGCAGCAATTGGAGCCCAAGTCTGAATGCAACCTATCAGTTAAGCTCTGATTTCAGTTTGAAGGGCGGTATTGCTCGCGCATATAAAGCACCTAATTTGTATCAGAGCAATGAAAATTACTGGTATACCACGCGTGGCAATGGTTGCCCAATTAACGTGAGTGGCCCTTGCTACATCCAGGGGAATCCTGACCTGAAGCCGGAAATCAGTGTCAACAAGGAAATCGGCGTGCAGTGGGACAATCACCAGGGGTGGGATGCAAGCGTCAGTTATTTCCGCAATGATTACAAGAACAAAATTACTGCAGACATGTACACACAGGGTACGGTTGATGTCGGCACGTACAAATACTACCAGTGGCACAATTCGGGTAAGGCCTTGGTTCAAGGCTTGGAAGGTAACCTGAATATTCCGTTGCTCGGAGAGAGTGGGCACACTTTAAGCCTGCTCAACAATTTCACTTGGATGCTGGATAACAAGGATCGGGAAACCGATCAGCCATTGAGCATTATTCCCAAATATACGCTTAACAGTACCTTGCTGTGGCGTCCAGTGGAACAGCTGTCCGCTCAGCTGACAATGAGCTGGTACGGCACTCAGAAGCCTCGTACTTTGACGGCTCGTGGCGCCGATGCGGAAGGGGCGGCACTGGACAGTGTGAGCCCGTACGCAGTGATCGGACTGAACACGCTGTATGACGTAAACAAGAACCTCCGCATTGGTGTGGGGATCAGCAATTTGTTTGATAAGGTCATCAAGCGTCGTTCCAACGGCGTCAGTGGCGGTGCCTATACCTATAACGAACCTGGCCGGGCGTACTACCTGACCACGACGGTGTCGTTCTAAGCTGATGGTCAGCTTCCATCCGATATCTCGTGTGGAAGCGGCAGGTTAAATACATTGCACCGTATGTTTCAGAACCGCCGTGGCAGGTGGCCACGGCACCCCTGGCCTGCTGTACTGCTTCGAGAGTAACGCCTGGATGCCCATGGCCTGCAAATTGCAGGGGGCAGCCAGGCTGATGCCAGATGTGAAAAACCCGGTTCCGCCATTCGTGGAAACCGGGTTTTTGTGATTGGAAGTCGATGTGGAGAGGCAGCACTGCGCGGAGGCAGTGCTGTAGTCTTTACATCTGCACTTGCAATCCGACGCGCAGGGTGCGGCCTGGGGCGGGCATCATGCTTTGTGCCAGCGGATCCAGGTAATAACGGTTGGTGATGTTCTGCAGCGAGACGTTGACGGCGGCCATTTTGTGGAACTGATAGCTCAGGAACGCATCAACCAGGGTGACGGGGTGGTAGATCAGCTGGGGCGTGGTGTCGCCTTGTTGCCAGGGCTCTTCCATTTTTTCCGTCGGGCCCGAGGTGAAGGTCATGCGGCTGCCAACCGTCAGGCGCTGGTCCAGCCAACGGGTGCCAACGGTCAGGTTGACGGCATACTTCGGCGGGTTCTGGGTGTTGGTATATGAGCCCATGAAGCTGCCCGGCGTGCAGTCCGGCGTGTTTTCTGTCGGCATGTAGCGGTCTGCCTTGGCGCGCAGGTTGGCGGCGAAGGCCGCGTCGCAGGTGCGCGTTTTCAGGTAGTGCGTGGCAGACAGATCCGTGAAGATCCGGCCATTGTCATATTGGGATTGCAGTTCCAGTCCGCTGGCTTGATAGCTGTCGGCGTTGGAGAACGTCATCGAGCCATTGAGGGTAGGATCGTAATAGCGCGTGATGTAGTTTTTGACATCGTTGCGGAAGTACGCGAACTTGAAGGCAGCGAGGTCGGCCGAGGACAACACGCCGCTATGGATGGTGCTGAAGCCCAGCTCCAGGTTGCGCGAGCGTTCCGGCTTGAGGTTCTGCACCGGTGATACCTGCAGTGTGCCCAATGAGGTTTCGAACAGTGAGGGCAGGCGGATGCCGGTAGAGTACGAGGCATAGACCTGCGTATCCGGTGCCAGCTCGTAGCTGATACCGAATGCGGGCGCGATGCCGTGATCGTGTGACGACAGCGGTTCGCTGTGGCTGTAGCCCACGACCGTGGAGATCACCATGGGATTGGAGGCGGCGACGTAGCTGGGTTCGCCGAATTCATCCAGGTTGACGCCGACTTCCGGGTGGTTGGAGTCGGAGTACACGAAGCCATTGTTTTTCAAGGGATCGGTGGCGTCGGTGTATTCGCCGTTCTCGTCCGGGTACCAATCCATGTAGCCCAGCTTGCTGTTGGCGAAGACCATGACGGATTTCTTTTCGCGGTCTTCGCGGACTGCCGTCGCGTAGGTATTGCGGTCACGCGACTTGAACTTGCTGAACCGCACGCCGGTCCAGAGCGTCAGGCGGTCGGTCGGTTTGTATTCCAGCTTGCCGGTCAGGTTGATTTCCTGCCGCTTGCCGTCGCGCAGGATGCGATTGGCGTTGCGGTCGTCTTCAGTAATGGTGACGCCGGCTTGCGGGCTGAGGTTTTCTGCCTGGAAGGAGCCGCCCAGTTCGAAGGCGAAGTCGCCGATGTTGCTGCTGAACTCCGAGCGGTTGCTCAGATCCATGCCGATGCGGCGGTTGTTCAGGCGCACCCAGCCGCGGTCGCCCACGTACATTTCGCTTCTGGGGGCCATCACGCCGTTGATCTGCGACGTGCGTGCGCCGACGAACCACAGGTTGGACTTCAGGTCGATCCAGGGATTGTCGGCCGGATTGAAGTTGTAGCGCAGCGAGGTGGTGTCGATTTCCGTTTTGCCGGTGGGGTATTGATAGATGCCGGCAGTGCCGCTGCGGATGATGTCCGAAGGCATGACTTCACCCTGGCGGCCGTTGTAGCGCCGATAGCTCAGTTCCAGTGCATGGCCGGCGGCGGGCCTGATCGTGGTTTTGACCAGCACGGACTCCGTTTCCACCGACGAGTTAAGGACTTCTTCGCCGGGCTTGTACATCTTGGCGACGGTGTTTTTTTCGCGGCCCGATGATTCATATTCGACATAGCGGTCGTAGCCATGCTTGCCGGAGAAATAGTTGCCTTGCGTGCGGTGTGCGTAGGCGGCGACCAGGTCCACCTTTTCGCTGGTGTAGCCGAAGGCGATGCTGCCTGCCTGTGCATTCGACCCGAACAGGTTGCCGTGCTTGCTTTCCGGTTCGCTGTACAGATCGGACGAGCTGTTGTAGTTGGAGCCGTCGCGCGAGCGGTGTGCCGGTTTGTTGCCGTTGTTCCACATTTCACCGGTGATCCGCACCCCGACGCTTTGCCCGGCGGGGATGATGTCGTTGACACCGATGGTGCGCATGGCCACCGTACCGCCGATGGCATTGCCGCCGGTGGCGGCCGACAGCCCCGGGCCCTTGTCGATGGTGACGTTGCTGATGAGATCCGGGTCGATGTAGCTGCGCTGCTGGGTGCCAGCATAGCCACGGTAGACGTCCAGCGCCTGCTGGGCGCCATCGACGGTAATGGCGACGCGGCTTTGGCCCTGGATGCCACGGATGTTCACGTCCAGCCCGCCGCCGTTACGGCTGTCGCCGACCTGCACGCCAGGCACGCCTTTGAGCATGTCGCCGGGGGACAGCGGCACGAAACGGCGCAATTGCTGCTCGGAAAGATAGACCGAGGAGCGCGGCTCGGTGTAGACCGCGCGCTCCGCGCTGTCGGGCGCTGTGCCTTCCACGGTGACGTTGGGCAGGGTGGCGACCGGGCCTGCGATTTTCTGCAGGGTGTAGCTGCCATCCGGGCGGGATACCAGTTCCAGGCCGCTGTTGGACAGGAGGCGGTTCATGCCTTCGCGCGCCGTATAAGTGCCTTGCAGCGCAGGCGCCTGCCGCTGGCTTGCCAGCGCGGGATCGAAGGACAGCAGAATGCCGGATTGAGCTGCGAATTCCGCCAGCGAGCGGCTCAAGGGCATGGCGGGCAGGCGGTAGTCGATCAGGGTGCTGCCATCCAGCGCTGCACTGCCCACGGCCTGGGCCTGGGCGGTCGGGACGAGCCCGGGCATCAGGTAAACCGGTCTGTCTGGATGCGGGCATGGTACGGCCAATGCCGGATATTTTTTCAATATGGGAATGATTTCTGCTTCAAGGAAAAAGAAATCGCTGAATGCACTGCCGGCCCAACGGGTCCGGCGTTCGCACAGGCCGCAAGGGCAAGGCAGGTGGGCGACACGCGTGGCTGGTACGCGCGGCGCAGCTTCAGCAGAGCGACGCAGGACATGATGGGCAAGCTTCCGGTAATGTTGGAATCCGGGGGGAACCCGTGACAGAGCCGATAGCCGGCAGTTTCCTTGCCGGCTTTCATTACCTATGTCGAACGACGCGCAGGAAAGTATATTTTTCCCTGGAATTTTACATTTTGTTTCTTTTGTCGGGAGGAATGTGCGGTCTTGCCCGCGTCGGCCCGGCATCTTGGTCGTGCCGGGCCGATTGAGGCGGTTGGCGGTGGCAGGCCCTACATCTGCACTTTCAGGCCGACATTAAGGGTGCGGCCGGGTGCAGGCATATAGCTTTGCGCCAGCGGGTCAAGGTAATAACGGTTGGTGATGTTCTGCAGGGAAACATTGAGCGACGCCTGTTTATGGAATTGGTAGCTCAGGAAGGCGTCGAACACTTTGACGGGGCGGTACAGCAATTGGGGCGTCGTGGCGCCGACTTGCCAGGGCTTGTCCAGGATTTCGGTCGGGCCGGCGGTGAACACCATGCGGCCACCTACGGTCAGCCGTTCGTCCAGCAGGCGCGTGCCCAGCGTGAGGTTGATGGCGTACTTTGGCGGGTTCTGCGTGTTGGAGAAGGACCCCATGAAGCTGCCCGGGGTGCAGTCAGGCGTGTTTTCCGTCGGCATGTATTCATTGGCGTTGCTGCGCAAATGACCGGCAAAGGCGGCATCGCAAGTTTGTGCATGGAAGTAGCGGGTGCCGGACAGGTCCATGAAAAATGTACCGGTGTCGTATTGCGACTGGAATTCCAGGCCGTTGACTTTGTAGCGGTCAGTGTTGGTGAAGGTCATCAGCCCCCATGTGGTGGGGTCGTAGTAGCGCGTGATGTAGTTTTTGATGTTGGTATCGAAATAGGCCAGCTTGGCTGCCAGCATGTCGCGCTGGCTCAGGACGCCGTGCTGCAGCGTGCTCAAGCCGATTTCCCAGCTACGTGAGCGCTCCGGCTTGAGCGCCTGGCCGGGGTGGACCTGCAAGGTGCCCAGGCTGCTTTCGAAGAGGGAGGGCAGGCGCAGCCCCTGTGTGTAGGAGACATATGCGATGGAGTTCGGGGCGAATTCGTATTCGGCACCAACGGACGGAGCGTAGCCATGGCCGCTGTCTTCCTGCGGTTGGGAATAGGTGTAGCCGGTGACGATGGCGACTTCGCGCGGGTCGTAGACCGTGACGGTGGCGTCTTGCGAGGCTTCGTCGTAAGGGATGCCATTGAAGGGATAGTTGGAGTCTTCCCAGACGATGCCGTTATGCAGGCGGGGGTCGGTCGCATCGGTGAATTCACCGTTGGCGTCGGCCTCCCACCACATGTTGCCCCACATGCCGGGTTTGGACACCACGATATTGCGTACCAGGCGGGTTTCCCGTACTCCTGTGGCAATGACGTTGCGGTCGCGGGTGTGGTACTGGCTGAAGCGCAGGCCGGCCCATATTTTCAGCTGGTCGATTGGTCGGTACTCGATTTTCCCGGTGAGATCCATTTGGCGGCGGTGAGCATCGCGCAGTTGCCGGTTCGCATTGATATCGTGTTGCGTGGTCACGACCCGGGATTGCGGGCCCAGTTCTTCAATCTGGAACGAGCCGCCGATATCGACGGCAAAGTTGCCGATGGCGCTGCCGAATTCCGAGCGGTTGCTGAGGTCACCCCCAATGCGCCGGTTGTTCTGCCTCACCCAGCCACGGTCAGTGACGAAAAATTCGCTGCTGGGAACGGTGACGGCGTTGAGCTGGCTGCTGCGGGCATCCGTGGCCCACAGATTGGCTTTCAGGTTGATCAGCGGATTGTCGGCAGGCGATAAGTCGTAGCGCAGCGTGGCCGTATCTATGCGCATGCGGCCCTGCGGATACTGGTAAATATTGGCTGTTCCGAAGCGGAAGATGTCCGACGGCATGATTTCGCCCTGGCGTCCGTCGTAGTTGCGGTAGCCCAGTTCCAGTGTATGTCCGGGGGCAGGCCGGATCGTGGTTTTCAGCAGGACAGACCGGGTCTCGGCCGAGGAGTTCAGGACTTCTTCGCCTGGCTGATAGACCTTGGCGACGGTTTCTTCCTCGCGGCCATATTCGTCCCAGCTTCGATAGGCGTCATGACCGTGCTTGCCGGCGAAATAGTTGCCTTGTTCACGCTTGGCAACGGCTGCCAGAAAGTCGATTTTTTCTCCGGCGATTGCGAAGGCCAGGCTGCCGGATTGCGCATGGGAGCCAAACAGGTCGCCATGTTTGTCGTGTGGTTCTGTCGAGAGATCGCTGGCGCTGTCCACGCTTTCCGGGCGGTACGCCGGCTTCTGGCCGTTATTCCAGAGGTTGCCCATCAGGCGCACGCCGACGGATTGGCCGGGCAGGAGGATATCGTTCACGCCTATGGTGCGCATTTCCACCGATCCGCCGATGGCGTTGCCGCCTGCGCTGGCCGAGAGACTGGGGCCCTTGTTGATCGTGATGCTGCTGAGCAGGTCCGGGTCGATATAGCTGCGTTGTTGGGTGCCGGCGTAGCCGCGGTAGACGTCCAGCGCCTGTTGGGCGCCGTCGACGGTGACGGCGATCCGGCTTTGCCCCTGGATACCGCGTATGTTGATGTCCAGCGCGCCGCCGTTGCGGGAGTCGCCCACCTGCACGCCGGGCACGCCCTTGAACAGGTCACTGGTCGAGATGGGGACGTAGCGCTCGATTTCAGCGCTCGAGATATAAACGGAAGAACGTGGCGCGGTGTAGACCTCTTCGGCAGGGCTGATACTGCCCACGACCGTGACTTCCTGCAGTTCGGCCACCTTGCCTGGATTTTTCTTCTGGCGCAGCGTGTAACTGCTGTCGGGCCGTCGGATGATTTCCAGTCCGCTGCCCGCCAGCAGGATCTGCAACCCGGCGCCGGTGGTATGCCCTCCCTGAAGAGCCGGAGCCTGCAGGCCGCGGGTCATGGCCGGGTCGAAAGACAGCAGCAGGCCGGATTGCGTGGCGAATTGCGCCAGCGATCGGCCCAGCGGGCCGGCCGGGATGTTGTACTGGCGCACGTTGGTATCTGCGAGGGGAGCAGAGTCAGGCGCGGCCTGGGCATGTGCCGTGTCGGGGCCCAAAAGCAGGGCAGCGGCGGCGGTGGTGGACACGCCGAAAAGCACCAGCCGTCCTGCCAGCACGATGGGTGACAGGCGCAGGCTTGGCCGGGGGGCAACAGGGGGACGGGACATCTCGATCATTCCTTGAGAACAGGGCGGAGTCAGGTCCAGCGCTGCGCGACACGCTGGTCTTTCACTCTCCTTGTCGCATGAGGAATGAAAAAGGATATTTTCGGGCCGGATGGCGGGCTGCAGCAGGCGGCCTCAACGGCCGATATAGACCCGTCGTCCGTTGCGGCGGACGTTCAATTGGTAGGTCTGGGCCAGCATCTGCAAGGCCAGTTCGATGTCGTGCACCGGGAAGGCGCCGGACAATTGCAATTGGCGCAGGCCCGGTGCGTATTCGATGGTGTCCTGGCTGTAGCGGGAGAGTTCTGCAACCCACTGTGGCAGGCTCATGGCATCGGCCATCAGCAGGCCGTTGCGCCATGCCGACGCGGCTTCGCTGGTGTCTGTCAGCGGCCCGACGTGCTGGCGCGTGAAGCCAGCCTGCTGCCCCGCTTGCAAGGTGACGGCCACGCCCGGCCCGGCATCGGCGGGGGTGATACGCACTGCGCCTTCATAGACGGCCAGCAGCGTATGGTCTTCGTGTTGACGCACGACGAAGCGCGTTCCCAACGCCTGCATGCTGCCGTGGTCGGTGTGCACCCGGAATGGTCTGGGCGGCTGTTGCGTATCCGGTGCCGTGCTGATGTATATCTCGCCGCGCTTGAGCGTCAGCAGGCGTTGTTCGACGGTGTAGAGCACGTCGAGCACCGTGTCGGTATTGAGTGAGATCCGCGTGCCGTCGTCCAGCGTGGCGTCCAGTTGTTCGCCGATGCCGGCGACGTAATCGGCATTCAGGCGTTCGAACCAGGGGCGGGCCTGCCAGGCCAGCCATCCGGCAGGTGCCAGGGCCAGGATGGCGGCGACGCTGCGCAGCAGCGCGCGGCGGCTGGCGCCGCCGATGTTGTTAGCGCGCCGCAGCGTGGGCGCAGCCAGGCCTGCTGGCATGCTGCCCATTTTGTCCAGCAGCCGTTCGGCACGCCGCCAGGCCCGCTGGTGTTCGCTGCTCTGGCCATGCCAGCGGGCAAAGCTGGCCTGTTGTTCCGCATCCAGATGGCCTTCCTGGATGCGCAGCAGCCAGTGCGCCGCCTCGTTGAGGATGCCGGGGTCTATGCGTGTATCCGGTGTATTGGCCATGCTGCCGGCTCAGTCGTCGGGCATCTGGCTCAGGCACAGCAGGTACGCCTTGTGCATATAGCTCTTGACGGTCGGAATGCTGATGCCCAGTGCCGTGGCGATATCCGCCTGTTTCATGCCGTCCACCGTTGCCATGAGGAACGCCTGCTTGGCGCGCGGCTTCAGGGTGTCGAGCATGGCGTCGATCTCGGCCAGCGTTTCGACGATGACATGCTGGTGCTCAGGCGAGGGGTGTTGCGGTTCGGGCAGCGTGGCCAGTGTTTCCAGCCAGGCACGTTCCAGCGACTGGCGGCGTATCCAACTGACCACCACGCCCTTGGCGACGGTGGCCAGGTAGGCGCGAGGCTTGAGCAACTCGTCGGGTTCAGGGGCGCGGTTGCGGCTGCTGATCAGGCTGACGAAGGTATCATGCGCCAGGTCTTCCGCCACTTCGCGGCCGGAATGCTGCAGCTTGCTGGCAATCCAGTTGCGCAGCCAGCTGTGATGGTCAGCGTATAGCGTGGCGATATCGGCCGATGGCGTAAGGGCGGAAGAGGGCATGGCCTTTCAGCGAGACGTGTTGCAGTGAAGACGGTTGCATGGCGACCGGTGCATGGGGGGCAGCGGGCCTTTTCAGGTGTGCACATTGCCCGACAGGCGCGGCTGCGATCCTGGGGATGGCGGGCTGGCTGCACGGCAGACGGAGGCCAGCTGGCGGCAACCCGGATCGGTAGCCGGAGCAGAATTCTTTGATGATTATAACTCTCATTCCCGTTTATTCTGGCTGGCCGTGGAAATCCTGCAACATCCGGGGTTGGCGCAGCCATGCGTTCGGGTACGCTTCGCTGGCGTGGGCGGTTGCCGCCAGACAGGGGCGGCAGGTTCGCGCCGTAATGGAAAACGTGCAGGAAAATGCCGGTGCGCGCAAGCGGCGCAGGCGCAGGATGGCGCGGCGCTGCAACACGTTATTACAGACAACGCGGTAAGATATCCGCTGTTTTGATAAGGAGTCGATCAACATGAGCAACCTGCCGCAATCCGGCTCGCCCGAATTGAGCCTGCAGACCGTTATGCACATCGTCTATGGCCTGTTTGCCGTGTCGCTGATCAGTGCGGGCTTTCTGGGCCTGGCTGCGGTCGCTGGTGTGATCCTGCTGTACGTCAAGCGCCAGGATTTTGCCGCTACCTATTTCGATGGTCATGCTGCCTGGCTGCTGGCCACGTTCTGGTGGAGCGTGCTGGCGCTGGCTGTCAGCTTCCTGGCCACGCTGATCTATATCGGCTGGCTGGGCGTATTCGCTACCATCGTCTGGGCGCTGTACCGCGTCATCCGCGGCTGGCTGGCACTGGTCGAAGGCCGTTCGCCCGTCGATTACGAGTAATTCTCCGTGTTCCGGCGCCGGTTCCCGCCGGTTGTCCGAAGAAAATGCGCCCGATCCGGTTTCTGGATCGGGCGCATTTTTTATGCATGCCGGCCTGCGGTACAGGCTGGCGGGTGCGGAGCCGGGTTCAAGCCTGGCGGGCGTATGCCAGGGCGCTGTCGAGCATGCGGCGCAGCAGCGGCTGGATTTCCCGGGCCCGCTCTTCCAGATAAGCGAAGGGCAGGGCTTCTTCCATATAGCAGCATTGCGCCATTTCCAGCTGCACCGCGTGGATGCCGGCCTCGGGGGCGCCGTAGTGACGGGTGATGTGGCCGCCCTTGAAGCGGCCATTGAGTACGCTGGTGTAGCGTGTGTCGCTGCTGGCCACGGCGAGCAGTTTCCCGGCCAGCGCCGGGTCGCAGCTTTTTCCGTCTGCCGTGCCGAGGTTCAGGTCCGGCAGTTTGTCTTCGAAGAAACGGGGAACGACAGAGCGGATGGAGTGGGCATCCCAGAGCACGACACGGCCGTGCAGGCTGCGCAGGCGATCCAGTTCCTGGCGCAGGCAATCATGATAGGGCTGCCAGAGGGCGACACGGCGCGCCGCGATTTCTGCTGCGTCTGGCACGTCGCCCGCGGCATAAATGGGTGTGTCGTAGAAGGTATCCACCGGACACAGGCCGGTGACGCTCTGGCCGGGGTAGAGGCTGGCGCCGTCTGGCGGACGGTTCTGGTCCACGACGTAGCGCGAGTAGTTCGCGCACAGGATGGATGCGCCCATTTCCCGGGCAAAAGCATACAGGCGGGGCATATGCCAATCGGTATCCGGGACTTGCCGGGCTTCCTCGGTGAAGCGGGCGGCAAGCTCAGGCGGCACGTAGGTGCCGGCGTGCGGCATGGAAATCAGCAGGGGGGCCGTTCCCTGATGAAAGGTATAGACGGCGGGACTGGCTTCGGTCATGAGGGCTCTCCTGGCAGGAGCGCCCGCGCAGGGCGCGGGTGTGAAAACAGGGGAATACGGGCAGCGTCTGGCGTGCGGCTCAGGGGCTGGTGGGATACAGGTCGCCACGGCGGTGCGACCAGGCTGGCAGCTTGTCGCGCAGCATGGTGACGCGCGTCGGGTCCAGGTCGGCGCAAATATAGCCGGGCTGGTCGGGCATGCAGGCCAGTACGGTGCCCCAAGGGTCGATGATCATGCTGCGGCCCAGGCAGGGCAGGGCCGGGCCGGGGCCGCCGATCTGCGCGGCGGCCAGCACATAGCACTGGTTTTCGATGGCGCGGGCGCGCAGCAATACTTCCCAGTGATCCCTGCCGGTATGGACATTGAAGGCGGCCGGAACGACCAGAACATTGGCGCCACGGGAACGCAGCGCACGGAACAGCTCGGCAAAGCGGATGTCGTAGCAGATACTCAGGCCGAGCTGCAGTCCGGCTGCTTCGACGGTGGTGAGGGCGGCGCCGGGGGCGAAATCGTCGGATTCCAGGTAGGGCATGCCATTGACCACGGCATCGTACAGATGCGTTTTGCGATAGCTGGCAGCAATCTGCCCGTCCGGGTTGAATACCAGGCTGGTGTTGCCCAGGCGCGGGTCGTCCGCCAGCCGCTCGTGCATGGAGCCAAGCTGGATCCAGCAGCCGGTGCGGCGTGCCAGGGATGCCATGTGTTCGGTCACGACGCCGGGAACCGGGGATGCCTGTTGTTGCAGCAGCGCGGCGTCGCCACGTACATCGCTGTATTCGGGGGTGATGATGAGCTGGGCGCCATCCTGGGCCGCAGCCAGGACCCAGTGCTCGATTTCCGCCAGATTGGCGGCGCGGTCGTTGCCGCTGTCGAGCTGGATCAGTGCCACGCGTGTGGTCATGGTGTTTCTCCTTGGGGGATGCCGCCCCGGTTGCCGGGGCGCATCGGGACGGGCCGGACGCCAGCTTGAGCCAGCGTTGCCGCGCCGGGATCAGGACGCAGACAGGGCCAGGGCGACGGCCCGGGCGAGTTGCGCCAGCAGGGCGGCGCCATCGCCGCCATACAGGGTCATGCTGGTACGCGGGTCGGTGAAACCATCGGCCAGCACAGCCAGAACGACACTCTGGCCGCCAGCCGACAGGATGCCGGCATCGTGGCGCAGCCCGTGCAGCTGGCCGGTTTTGTTGGCCAGCTTGGCGTGCGCAGGCAGCGCGGCGCCGAAGTGCGATTGCTCACGCTGGTCGGCCAGCATTTGCAGGCCGAGCTGACGCAGCGGCGCGGGCAGGCTGCCGTTGCGCAGCAGCCAGAGCAGTGCGGCACAGGCATCGGCGGCGCTGGTCCAGTTGTCGCGGCCGGCTGCGCGCGCCTGGGCGTCCATCATGCGGCGTTCCAGGCGGGTTTGCGGCAATCCGGCACGTTGGCACCATTGCGTGACATCGTCCAGGCCGAGCCAGTCGATCAGCGCGTTGGTGGCGACATTGTCACTCAGCACGATCATCAGGCGGCCCAGCTCTTCCAGTTGCAGGCTGCGCACGCTGGGCAATTGGTTGAGTATGCCCGTGCCGCCCACGCGCTCGGTGTGCTCCAGCGACAGCATGTGGTCCAGCGGCCAGCGGCCGGCTGCCACCTGCTCGAGCAGCAGCATCAGGATGGGTATCTTGATCAGGCTGGCCGACGGCATGGCCGTCCCGGCCTCGCGCTCGAACAGCGGCGTGCCGTCCAGGGCATGCACGGCCATGGTGACGCGTGCCTGGGTGCCGGCCAGGATGGGAGCCAGGCCTTGGGCCAGCCTGCTGCGCAGGCCGGCCATATCGGCGGGTGGATGACCCAATTCGAACATGCCGTTGCCTCTTTTGCGTTAGACCAGGATGAAGAACAGACCGCAGAACATCAGCAGGTTCACGCCCATGACTGCCCAGCCGTTATAGAGCATGTACTTCAGCTGGGTCGAGCGTGCCAGTCCCATCTGCCCGAACATGTCCGACGACGGGAAGGGACCGAACCAGTCGATCTGCGAGCTGCCGAGGATCACTGCCGTGGTGGCGGCAGGGCCGACGCCGGCGGCGGCCAGTACCGGCCCGAATATCTTGGCGGTGAATGTCATCTGCGCGACGGCGGCGCCGGGAATGTGTCCCACGACGTTGAAGGCCACGATGATGATGCACAGCACGGCGCCGCTGACACCGACCAGGTAGGGTTGCACGACGTCCAGCAGGGCGTGGTAGGCATTGAGCTTGTCGACCAGCACCAGCACCGGGTTGAACAGCCAGAACAGGAAGAATATCCAGATCAGCTTGCCCGAGCCGGCATACATGGCCTGGAGGATTTCACGCGGTTGCATGCCGCCGGCCAGGCCGGTGGTGGCGCCCAGCGAAACCATCACGATGATCGCGAAGGCAAAGCCGGCCTTGGCGCTGATGCCGACAATGGCCAACAGGATGATGGTCAGGCAGAAGGCCCAGGCAGCGCGTACGGCGCTGGGGGCGGCCGGGCGCGAGAGGTTCAGCGCAGCCTGGCCGAGCGCGGCTTCTTCGTACTGGAAGTGCGGTTCGGTGATCTTCTGGATACGGCCGGACATGAACCAGCCGGTCAGCAGCGTGGCGATGGCCATGGGAATGCCGGCCACCGTCAGGTACTCGACATAGGTCAGGCCCGTCAGGCCGGTGACGGTCACGACATTGGGCGTGAAGGGACCGAGCACCAGTCCGGCGGAGCCGGCAGTCTGGAACAGGGCGGCCACGGCGGGCGGAGACAGGCGGACCGCAGCGGCGATGGGGATGACCACGGCGGCGATGATGGCGTTGCCGCCTGCCAGCGTGCCCAGGGCGCCACAGATCAGCGTCGAGGTGATCATGATGCCCAGGCGTACGCGCCGCTGGTTGGACAGGCCGATGCGCTTCACGATGGCACGTACCAGCTGCTCGGCCGCGCCGGTACGGGCTGCGACTTCGCCGACGCCGGCGCCCAGCACGATGATCAGGCCGACCACCGCAATGAAGGAACCCAGCGAGTCAGCCAGCAGCTTGCCCATGGCGATGGGCGTGGTGCCGGTCATGATGGCACCGAGTACGATGGCGGCGATCGTCGAGAGAACGATGTCCACGCCCAGCAGGGCGATGACCGCAAAGACCACGACGGGCGTCAGGCCCCACAGCGAAGTCTCGCCGGGGATGACGAAATGAGTGTAGAGCGCAATGGCGAGGCCGACCAGGAACACCGCGATGGCGGCGTTGCGCTTGCCCTGGGGCATTTTTTGCGTGAGCGTCATGATGTCTCCTTCCTATTACCTTTGAGTCCGCCGTGATCGGAAAGTGTCGGACCCGCTGTTGCGGCCATGCTGTCCTGGTTGGTGGTTGGCCGCTGTTGTTGTATGCCGGTGCGGGCTTGCGCTCATCCGGGTTGTTTCAGGCCTCGCCGGCATTGCCGGACATGGCTGGAAATTCTCGCTGAAGGACTTGCCCGGGTCGTTGCACGCCTTCAAGTTTGGGAAATACCTGAGTCCCGTTCACCAGTACCGCGTCCACGCCGACGGAAGGTTGGGTCGGATTTTCCCAGGTCGCGCGGTCCTCGACGGTTTCGGGATCGAAGATCACGATGTCGGCCCAGGCACCTTCGCGCAGCGTGCCACGGTCGCGCAGGCCGAAAACGGATGCGGGCAGCGCCGTCATGCGTGCCACGGCCTGTTCCAGCGGCATCAGCTGGCATTCGCGCACGTAGCGGCCGAGGATGCGTGTGAAGCTGCCCCACAGGCGCGGGTGCGGACGTTCGTCACTGGGCAGGCCGTCGGAGCCCACCATGCAGCAGGGGTGGCGGAAGATGCGCTGCACCTCGTCTTCGTCCATGGCGAAATAGATGGCGCCGGCAGGCAGCAGGCGGCGGGCGGCGGTTTCGCGGTCACAGCCCCATTCCCAGGCGATGTCCGACAGGTACTTGCCGCTGCATTCAGGGTGCGGCGTGGACCAGGTGATGCGGATATCGTCGATCAGGTCGGCGCGTTCCGGGATCAGGATGGTGGAGCTGCCCGGATAGGGGTAGATGTCGAGCGCAACATCCAGCCCCTGCGTGCGGGCCAGGTCGATGTTGGCCAGGGTGTACTGGCTGCGGCCCCAGTTGGCCTTGAGCATGCATTTGTGGTGCGATACCAGCGTGGCGCAGCCGGTGCGGCGGCTGATGCCCAGTACTTCGTCAACGGCGGCCTCGACGTCATCGCCTTCGTTGCGGATGTGGCTGGTGTGCAGCGAGCCGGCGGCGGCTGCAATGTGCGCCAGGCCGTCGAGTTCTTCCAGTTTCGAGACGCTGCCCGGTTCATAGGCCAGGCCGGTGCTGAAACCGACGGCGCCGGCCTGCAGCGATTCGCGCAGCAGGGTCTCCATGGCCTGTTGTTCCGCCTCGGTCGGCGTGGCCATCGGGTCCTGCATGACGGCCAGGCGCAGGTTGGCGTGGCCTACCAGCGCGGCTACGTTGATCATTGGGTGCAGGCCGCGCAGGGCCTGCAGGTAGGTATGCATGTCCGGGAACAGCGGGGATTCACCCAGCAGCGCCAGTGCGGCGGCGGTGTTGCCCGGCATGGGGGCGGGCGAGGCGCTGACGCCACAGTTGCCGACGACCACGGTTGTGATGCCTTGGCTGGTTTTCCAGTCCAGCTGCGGCTTTTCCACGAACATGAGATCATCGTGGCCATGAGTGTCGATGAAGCCGGGCGCGACGATATGGCCGCCAGCGCTGAGCGTCTGGCGGGCTGGCGCCTGGCTCAGATCGCCGAGGGCGGCGACGCGGCCGTCCAGAATACCGATGTCGGCACGGCGGCGTTCGGCGCCGGTGCCGTCGATAAGCCAGCCGTCCGTGATCTTCAGATCGAATTCCCGGGTGTTGTTCTGCATGTCTTCCTCCTGACGCCCTTCCTGAACGGAATGGGCTGGCTTTATTATCCAAAGCCAGCATCCATCTGAAAAATCCTTTTAGTTAATGCATTGATCAGGATTTGTTATGAATCGACTGCCCAAGCACATCACGCTGAAGCACCTCAATGCTTTTGTCGCCGTCGCCCAGGAGGCGAGTTTCACGCATGCGGCGCATCGCCTGTTCCAGACCCAGTCCTCGGTGACCGGCCTGATCCGGCAGCTGGAATCGGCGCTGGGAACCCAATTGTTCTCGCGCACCAGCCGGCGCGTGGCGCTGACTCAGGTCGGGCAGGAGTTTCTGCCGCGCGTGACGCGCCTGCTGGCCGATTTCGATGGTGCCATCGAGGATGTGGTGCGCTATGGCGCGCTGGAACGCGGACGGGTCGGCGTCGCGGCCGCACCCTCGGCGATCACCGAACTGATAGCGCCGGCGGCAGCGACATTCGCGGTGCGCTATCCGGGCATCCGTCTTTATCTGCGTGATGACAACTCCGGACGCATCCAGCGCCAGGTGGTGGCGGGCGACGTGGATTTCGGGCTGACCAGCCGCTGGGCCGATGTGCACGGACTGGATTGCGAACCCCTGCTGGAGGACACCTTCGGCGTGCTGTACCGCAGCGACGACGCGGATATCCGGCCAGACGACGCCGGTACGGTGGCCTGGGAGGATCTGGTTGGGCGCAAACTGGTGGGGGTGGTGGATGAAACCGGCATCATGGCCCTGCTGCAGTCGCGCGCAGATCTGCCCATCGAGGCGGCTGCGCCGTTTTACGAGGCGTCCAGCACGACTTCGCAGGCTGCCATCGTGCAAAGCGGGCTGGCCATTGCCGTGCTGCCGGCGCTGGCCGCCAAGCGTGTGATGGCGCCGGGCCTTACCTATGCCTTGCTGCGCGAACCGACGGTGGTGCGCTTGCTGTGCCTGATGTTTCATGAAGAGCACGCGCCGACACCCGCCGCCCAGGCCTTGGCCGATGCCATCCGGAAACAGGTGCGCCGGGCCGCCTTGCCGGTAGGTTGCCGCTTGCCGTCATAGGCCGGCGGCGGATGACGGGGCTTAAGCCTGCGCGTCGGAAGTCGTGGCGGCAGTCAGCCATTGGCGCAAGGCCTGGATGGCCGGACTATGCGCACGTTCTTCCGTTGAAATGAAAAAATAGTCCCTTGGTGACGCGAAGGGCTCATCGTGCAGACGCACCAGCCGGCCGGCGCGCAGGGCGTCCCCGGCGACGTATTCGGGCAGCAGCGCAGCGCCCAGACCGGCTTCGGTCGCGGTAATGGAGAGCGTCAGCAGGCTGTAGTGCGCGCCGGGTGCGGGGACTTCGATGCGTTGTCCGAGTTGGCGCAGATAGGCTGGCCAGGCGTTGGGCGCCGATGTCAGGTGCAGGAGCGGCAGCCCGGCCATTCGTTCGGGGGCGAGCGGCGCCTGGGGACATAGCGCCGGGGCAGCCATGGGCCAGGAAATCAGGGGGGCCAGCATGTCGCCGACACAGCCGGGTTCCGGGCCCTCGCAATGTACGATGGCAGCGTCCAGCACCGAATCTCGAACCGAGATGGGCCCGACATGGGTGACCACATCCAGTTGGATCGCCGGGTGGGCGAGCGCGAATTGGCTGAGCCGGGGCATGGCCCACAGCGTGCCGAACGTCGTCGGGACGGAAATCCGGATGACGGTATCGGGCACAGATCGGGTGGCGACGGCAATCGACGCAGACTCCAGTTCATCCAGCAGATAGCGGATGCGTCGCAGGTAGCTGGCGCCGGCTTCCGTCAGCACCAGCCCGGTCGGGGTACGCAGGCACAGGGCGGCGCCAACGAAATTTTCCAGGTCGGTCAGCTGGCGGCTGACGGCGCTCTGGGTCAGTCCCAGATCCTGTGCCGCTGCGGTAATGCTGCCGCGCCGGGCAATGACTTCAAACGTATTGAGGTTGACGGTCGCAGGCAGCAGGCGCTGCGTAGGATGTTTCATGAGACTCCGGGGCCAGGGGCGGGCAGCACAGGGATGCGGCAAGGGTATCGAAAAAATGCAAAGGGGGGTACTTTTATTTTGTTGGACAGCAGGTGGCGCGGTGACGGAAACTTTGCATGCCTGTATTTTTTCGAGGTCTGCCAAGACTGTCAGGGAATAGTCTTGAAAATGCAGCGATCTCGCCAGGCCGCTTCCCGACACGGAAGCGGCAGGCGCAGGCGTCAGGCAACAGGTGCCGCAGCGGCGGTTGGCGCGCTGGCGGAGCATCAGGCAATACCACGGCTAGGGGAATGAAGGTGGCGTCAGTCAGTACACAAGGCCGGCAGGCCTCATCGGAACATCAAGGAACGGGAATCCAGCCCGGTTTGCGCCACGCGGTGGTGCTGGGCTCGGGCATTACAGGCTTGTTGACGGCGTGGTATCTGCGCCAGGAAGGCCTGGAGGTGACGGTGCTGGACCAGGCCCAGGCGCCCGCCCTGGGTGCCAGTCATGGCAATGGCGCGCAACTATCCTATAGCTATGTGGCGCCGCTCGCCGGGCCGGGCGTGCTGGGGCAAGCCGTGACCTGGTTGTTCAATCCGGCCTCGCCGCTGCGCTGGCGACCGCGCGCCGATTGGCGCCAGTGGCGCTGGCTGATGCAGTTCGCCGCCGCCTGCAATGCGCGGCAAAGCCAGCTGACCACCGAGCGCCTGCTGCGCCTGGCGTTCTACAGCCGTGACCTCATGCATGCATTTCTGGAAACTCCCCAGGGCGCAGGCCTGTCGTTTTCCTATCGTCGCAATGGCAAGCTGGTGGTCTATTCCGATGCCTCGGCCCTGGAAGGAGCACGCCGCCAGGTGGCGCTGCAGGCGCCACTGGGGTGTGAACAGCAGGTGCTGGATGCGCAGGCCTGCATGGACGCCGAGCCGGCCCTGGCTCACCCTGATTGTGGCATGGGGCGGCGCATGGTGGGAGGGGTGCTGACGCCCAGCGAGGAAGTGGGCGATTGCCATGCTTTCTGCGTCGGTTTGCAGCAATTGCTGCAACAGGCGGGCGTGACTTTCCATTATGGCTTTCGGGTCGAGGGTTGGCGTCGCCGCCCGGGGGCGGGCGCTCATGCGGTGTTCGGGCCGCAAGGCGAGGTGGAGGGGGATGCTTTCGTCATTGCCTGCGGGGCGCAAAGCGCGCCCCTGGGGGCACAGATCGGGCTGGACCTGCCGGTTTATCCGCTCAAGGGCTACAGCCTGACATTGCCGGAGTCCAGTGCCATGCCGTCCCTGAATATTACCGATCTGGCCAAAAAAACGGTCTATGCGCCGCTGACGGGCCGGGGCCTGCGCGTGGCCGGGCTGGTGGATATCGTGGGCCAGGACAGCCGCCTGGACCCGGCGCGCGTGGCATTGTTGCGCCGGGAAGTGCAGGCGGCCGCAGCGCCCTGGCTGCCGGCCTCGCCGGACGCGCCCTGCGAGCCCTGGGCCGGACTGCGTCCGGCGACACCCAAGGGTACGCCGGTGCTGGGCGCCACCCCGGTAGCGAACGTATTTGTCAACGTGGGGCAGGGGGCACTGGGCTGGACGCTGGCGCACGGCAGTGCCCGGGTGGTGGCGGATGTCATGCTGGGCCGCAAGCCCGGGCTGGCGCTCGACGGACTGCAGTACCGTCGCTGAACCTTCTGCCGCAGCCGGTTCCAGGCGCGGCGCAGGTCGCACCGCCGGGCGGGTTTGCCTGCTTCACGCGGGCACACGTCGGCACAGAACGAAAAAAAGGACGCATCGGCGTCCGTTTTCCTGGCTCCCGGACATTCCGGGCCATGGGCCGGGGAAGGCAGCTCAGGCTGACAACTCAGCCGGCCGGGCCTCCCTGGCGGGTAGTGCTGCCTGATTATTTCAGGTGGGCGTTGACCAGCTTGGTCAGTTCGAACATCGACACCTGATCCTTGCCGAACAGCGGGCGCAGCTTGTCGTCGGCATTGATATTGCGGCGATTGGCGGCGTCTTGCAGGTCGTGTTTCTTGATGTATTCCCAGATCTTCTTGGTGACTTCCGTGCGCGGCAGCGGATCCGCACCGATGACGGCAGCCAGGATAGGGCTGGGGGTCAGCGGCTTCATGAAGGCTGCATTGGGTTTGCGCTCGGCTGCGGCGGGGGCTTTTGCCATCGTGGGCACTCCTGCTTGATGGGTTGAAAAGGTTTAGCGGCGGCAGCATAACTTGTCTTGGCCCGAAAGACAAAACGGTTCATGCCTGTACCCGGTAAGCTCTTACAATAGCACCGGCACTGGCCAGGGCGGTGTGCACGGCCGTGATTTTTCCATCATCATGCTTTCAGCCGGGGGGCGTTTGTGTCTGCAGTGACTTCCAAGAATTCGAGTGGTTCGGGTATTGACAGCCTGACCATCACCAGGCCGGACGACTGGCACCTGCACGTGCGCGACGGCGAGATGTTGCGCGCAGTGCTGGCCGATAGCGCAAGCCAGTTCGGCCGCGCCATCATCATGCCCAACCTGCGTCCGCCGGTGGTCGCTACCGAGCAGGCCGGCGCCTATCGGCAACGCATCCTGGCGGCGCTGGAGCAGGCGGGCATGGGCGGCCGCTTCGAGCCGCTGATGACGCTGTATCTCACCGACAACACGACTGCCGAGGAAATCGGCCGCGCGGCGCAGTCCGGGTTCGTCAAAGCGGTGAAACTGTACCCGGCGGGCGCCACCACCAACTCCGATGCCGGCGTAACGGATTTGCTGGGCCGCTGCGCGCCTGCGCTTGAAGCTTTGCAGCGCCATGGCCTGCCGCTGCTGGTGCATGGTGAAGTGACCGATCCGGCGATTGACCTGTTCGACCGGGAAGCCGTGTTCATCGACCGCGTGATGATTCCGCTGCGCAAGGCGTTTCCCGAGCTGAAGGTGGTGTTTGAACACCTGACGACCAAAGAAGCCGTGGCGTATGTGTCGCAGGCGGAAGGCCCGATTGGCGCAACGATCACGCCGCAGCATCTGCTGTACAACCGCAACGCGATTTTCCTGGGCGGGGTGCGTCCGCATTTCTACTGCCTGCCGGTACTCAAGCGTGAAACCCATCGCCTGGCGCTGGTGGAGGCCGCGACCAGCGGCAATCCGCGCTTCTTCCTGGGAACGGACAGCGCTCCGCATATTCGCGGCCTCAAAGAGCACGCCTGTGGCTGCGCTGGCTGCTACACCGCATTGCATGCCATGGCGCTGTACGCGACGGCATTCGACGCCATGGGCCGCCTGGACAAGCTGGAAGCCTTCGCCAGTTTCAATGGCGCGGACTTTTACGGTTTGCCGCGCAACACCGGCACCCTGACGCTGCTGCGCCAGGAGTCGCCCATTCCGGAACGTCTGGAACGCGGCGGGTTGGAAATTGTGCCGCTCGCGGGTGGCGAGTCGCTGGGCTGGACGGTGCAGCAGGATTGATATGTGAAAAATGCCAGGTTCATTCGGCCTGGCATGTTTTATTGCGGCCAGGTTTGGCCTATGCCGCAGGTCGTATGTCGCATACCGTAGTAAGCCGCCATTTGCCGCCAAGGGAATCAGGCGTTGCCAGGCCTGAAGGGCGGCATCGGTCTCGGCGTGAAGAACTTCGGCCTAAAGGCCGAAACTTCTCCGCCACGATATAGGGGCGCCTGCGGCGCCGTATGGATATTGTCTCGCTCGACCCCGGCCTGAAGTCCGGGGCTTGCGCTTAGGCACGTGGTCAATTGAAAGGCTGGCAGCGGCCCACCAATGGGGGAAGGGCTGCGCGAGGGCAGCCCTGCGGCGGCTCAGCCCTGGCTGCGCAGTTCCAATTGTTCCCAGCGCTCCATTTTTTCCAGGATGGTGGTTTCGATTTCTTCCAGTCGTGCCTGGATGCGCACGACTTCGGAGGGCTGGTCGCGGTACAGGCTGCCGTCGGCCAGTTGTTCCGTCAGGGATTCCTGCTCGTTTTCCAGTTCGCTGATCTGGCCCGGCAGCGCATCCAGTTCCCGTTGCTCCCAGCTGCTGAGGGCTTTGACGCCTTGCGGCTTGGCAGCGGTTTTTTTGCGCGCAGGCGCTTCTTCGCGGGCGGGGGCCGGGCGGGCGGCGCCTGTCGTGGCGGGGGCGGGCCGCTGGGCCAGCCAGTCTTCGTAGCCGCCGACGTAATCCCGCCAGACGCCATTGCCTTCGCTGGCGATGGTCTGGGTGACAACGTTATCCAGGAATGCGCGGTCGTGGCTGACCAGCAGTACTGTGCCGCTGTATTCCTGCAGCAGGCTTTCCAGCAGTTCCAGCGTTTCGACGTCCAGGTCGTTGGTGGGTTCGTCCAGTACCAGGATATTGGCAGGACGGGCGAATAGCCGCGCCAGCAGCAGGCGGGCACGTTCGCCGCCGGACAGGCTGGAAACGGGCGAGCCGGCGCGCGCGGGGGCAAACAGGAAGTCCCCCAGGTAGCTCATGATGTGCTTGCGCTCGTTGCCGATTTCCACCCATTCACTGCCCGGGCTGATGACATCGGCCAGCGTGGCGTTTTCATCCAGCTGGGCGCGCATCTGGTCGAAATAGGCCACCTGCAGCTTGCTGCCCAGGCGCACGGTGCCGCTGTCCGGGGCGAGTTCGCCCAGCATGATTTTCAGCAGCGTGGTTTTGCCCGCGCCATTGGGCCCGATGATGCCGATGCGGTCGCCGCGCATGATGGCAGTGGAGTAATCGCGGATCACGGTGCGGTCGCCGAAAGTCTTGCTGACGCTTTCCAGCTCCGCCACCAGCTTGCCGGAACGTTCACCCTGGTCCAGTTGCAGGTTGACCTTGCCCTGCAGGTCGCGGCGTTGGGCGCGCTCCACGCGCAGTTGCTCCAGGCGGCGCACGCGGCCTTCGTTGCGGGTACGGCGGGCTTCCACGCCCTTGCGGATCCAGACTTCTTCCTGCGCCAGCAGCTTGTCGAAGCGGGCTTCTTCCAGGCGCTGGGATTCCAGCCATTGCGCCTTGTGTTGCTGCCACTGTGAAAAGTTGCCGGGAAAACCCAGCAACTGGCCGCGGTCCAGCTCGACGATACGGGTGGCGACGGCATCCAGGAAGCGGCGGTCGTGGGTAATGATGACCACGGCGCAGGTGGCCTGGCGCAGCGCTTCTTCCAGCCAGTTGATGCCGTCGAAGTCCAGGTGGTTGGTCGGCTCGTCGAGCAGCAGCAGGTCTGGTTCGTCAGCCAGGGCGCGCGCCAGCGCGATGCGTTTGCGCGTACCGCCGGACAGGCCCGTGGCTGCGGCATTGCCATCAAGCCCCAGCTTCTCTAGCAGCGCATCGACGCGTGCCGGTTTGCTCCAGTCTTCCGCGTCCAGGTCCAGCGGGCCGGCGACGGCTTTATGGATGTTGCCGCTTTCGTCGATCTCGGGTTCCTGCTCCACGGTGCGGATGCGCAGCCCCGAACGGACTCGCCGTTCGCCGTCATCCGCATGGATGACGCCGGACAGCAGTTTCAGCAGCGACGATTTGCCGGCGCCGTTGCGGCCGATCAGGCCGATGCGCTCGCCTTCCTGGATGGAAAGGTCGGCATGGTCCAGCAAAGGGTGGTGGCCAAAGGCCAGGTGTACTTGGGACAGGGAAATCAGGGGAGCGGACATGGAAACACGATCAGGAATTCAATGGCAGGGCGCGCTGCCGCGCCGGGAATGGCTGCTATTGTCGCAGGCAAAGGGCGTTGGGGGCGAATCCTTGCTGCAAGGCTGTGAATTGCCGCACGGCTGCGGGCTGCTTGCGCATGGTAGGAATTGGTAACATGGGTGTTGTTGTATCCTTGGGCCCCGCCGCGCATTGTGCGGTCTTTTGGCGCTGGCACGATCGTTGGCGCAGCTTTATCCGGCCTGCGGCCCAGGCCAAATCTTATGAGTTTCAGACGCAAGGGAAAACAGCATGCGATACATCCTGATGGCAATAGGCGCCGCCGTGGTGGCCTACCTGCTGGCGCTGGGCATCCGGGCCTGGCTGTCGAAAAATCGCTGAAGCCCGCGCCGCCGGACGCGGCTGCGAAGCCGGCGTCCGCGCCGGCACGCGCGCTGCCTTCCCTGTCTTCCGGCACATCTTCAAAACCCGCCAGGTCCGGCACGGCTGATGCCGCCGGCACCGTTCCGCCCAACTATCATGGAGTTTCAGGCATGACCAGCAAACCTTCGGCGCCGCTCAAGAGCACCGCCCGCTTCGGGGTACTGTTCCTGGTGCTGTTCGTCGTTATCATTCTTGTCGCTTTTGGCGCCTTCTTCCAGGTCGACCAGGGCGAACGGGCCGTCGTGCTGCGCAACGGCAAACTGTCCAGCGTGGCCGAGCCCGGCCTGGGCTTCAAGACCCCGGTGCTGGATTCCGTGCGCTTTGTTTCGGTGCGGGACCATAACGTGACCATGCCGCTGGAGGCGTATTCGTTCGACCAGCAGCCCGCCAACATGAAGGTATCGGTGACTTACCGGGTGCCGGTGGACCGTGTGGCCGATCTCTATAGCGAATATGGCACGCTGGAAAACCTGCAGGTGCGGGTGATCGAGCGCCGCACGCCGGACGCGGTGAAGAACGTGTTCGGCCGGTTCACCGCCGTGCGCGCCATCCAGGAACGTGAAAAGCTGGGGGTGGAAACCGTGCAGGCGGTGTCGGCCGCGATGCGTGATGCGCCGGTGCAAATCGTGGGCGTCCAGGTCGAGGAAGTCGGTTTCTCCAAGGCTTATGAGCAGTCCATCGAGCAGCGCATGCTGGCCCAGGTGCAGATTGAAACCACGCGCCAGCAGAAGCAGACGGCGGAAATCAAGGCGGATATCCAGGTAGTGCAGGCGCGCGCCGATGCTGACGCCCAGCGTGAGCGCTTCCAGGCCGAGGCCGACGGCATCCGCATGCGCGGCGAGGCCGAGGCAGCCGCCATCCTGGCCCGCAGCCAGGCGCTGGCCAGCAATTCCAACCTGGTCAACCTGATTGCCGTGGAAAAGTGGGATGGCGCCTTGCCCTCCACCCAGGTGCCGGGTTCGGCCCTGCCGTTCCTGGGCGTCAAATAAGTAATAACTGATGCATCTGCGGCGGGTAGCCCGTATCGCGCTACAATCGCCGCCGCAGGATGGACAGGCAATCGCGGCACAGCAATGTGTCGAGGAAGGTCCGGACTCCATAGGGCGGGATAGCGGCTAACGGCCGTCCGGCGCAAGCCGAGGACTAGGGCCACAGAGACGAGTCTGATGCGGGGGCATGCCTGGCATGCACGGGTACGGCCACTCCGTACCCTGCGGTCTGGCAACAGATCGCGGCGCATCAGGGTGAAACGCGGCAACCTCTATCCGGAGCAACGTCAAATAGGCATGCGTGTGGTTTCGGCCACGCAGGGCGGCTCGCCCGAGCATGCGGGTAGGCGGCTAGAACCGCGCGGCAACGCGCGGTCCAGAGGAATGATTGCCGGCCAGCGCAAGCTGGTCTACAGAATCCGGCCTATCGTTCATCCTGCACCGATTTCCAGTGATTCCGCGCCATGGCCCCAGCGGCCATGGCGCGTCCGACCGCGCCTGGCCGCCATCGGCACCAGCCATGTTGCCGGTGGGGCGGCCCGGATCGCAGCCAGGGCAGGGTGGGAATTCTCCTGCGCCCGCCACGCAAAATCACCATTTCATCCCAGCAAACCGACTGCTCCTGTAACAAGTGTGGGCGTGACACATTTTCTTAATGTCTGGCGGCATTTGCATTGTCTTACAGATGCCCGGCGCCCTCCATTTCCTCCCGATGTTCACACCTGGCTTTTATATCACCGGTTAACTTTCTGATTTTGAAGCATATTTTTCTATGTAAGAAAATATGTCAATCCTAAGTCCTTGTTGTGATTGAAAAAAACCGGGATTCCGACTTGACCGCCTTATATCGATCTCTTAAAGTGGGGGAAAGTAGGTTTTTGTGTTTATTGGTGGGGGAAAAGGGGTGTTTCAGGGAAGCAGCGCGCTCACGCTGGATGCCAAGGGACGGATGACAATTCCGGCCCGGCATCGTGACGCCCTGATGTCCCAGGCGGACGGGCGTTTGACCCTGACGCGCCACCCTGATGGCTGCTTGCTGGTCTACCCCCGCCCGGAGTGGGAAAAGAAGCGCGAACAGATCGTGCGTTTCCCCATGAATGCCAGGGCGCTGCAACGCTTGCTGCTGGGCAACGCCCAGGATGTCGAGCTCGACAGCGCGGGCCGAGTGCTGGTGGCGCCGGAGTTGCGGCAAGCGGCCGGACTGGTCAAAGAGGTCATGCTGATGGGTCTGGGTACCCATTTCGAGTTGTGGGATACGCAGTTGCTGGCCGCCAAGGAGGCGCAGGATCTGCAGCAGGGCATGGCGGACGTTTTGAACCAGTTTTCTTTCTGACGGGGCGGTATGGAGTTCGAACATCGGTCCGTCTTGCTGACGCCGACGGTGGAGGCGCTGTTGCCAGTGGATGGCGCGGGCCAGCCACGCCGCAGCGGTGTGTTTGTCGATGGCACTTTCGGCCGGGGCGGGCATAGCCGTGAATTGTTGTCGCGGCTGGATGGCGATGCGCGCCTGGTGGTGCTCGACAAGGACCCCCAGGCCATTGCCGTTGCGCGTGAACTGGCTGCGGCCGACCCGCGCGTCACGGTGGTGCACGACGGTTTCGCCACCATGCCGGATGCGTTGGCAGGGCTGGGCATCGCCCAGGTGGACGGCGTCATGCTTGATCTGGGGGTTTCCTCGCCGCAGATCGACGACGCCGAGCGCGGTTTTTCGTTCATGCGGGATGGCCCGCTGGACATGAGGATGGACACGTCGCGCGGCCTGACCGCCGCGCAGTGGCTGGCCGAGGCCAGCGTGGATGAGATGCGGGAGGTCATAGCAGGCTATGGCGAAGAACGGTTTGCTTTTCAGATTGCAAAAGCGGTTGCAGCGCGCCGCGAAGTACGGCCGATACTCAGCACACGCGAGCTCGCCGAGCTTGTCGCCGGCGTCGTCCGCACCCGTGAAAAAGGCCAGCATCCGGCCACCCGTACCTTTCAAGCTGTACGGATTCACATCAATCGGGAGCTCGAAGAGCTCGCGCACACCCTCCAGGCAGTTGTAGGCCTGTTGGCAACCGGTGGGAGGCTGGCTGTGATCAGTTTTCACTCGCTCGAAGACCGCATGGTCAAGCAGAGTATCGCCGCCGCCGGACAATTGGATCCGGCGCTGGCGCGCTTGCCTTTGCGCGAGAGTGAGTTGCCGCGTCCCGTGATGCGGGCGATCGGCCGCATCAAGCCCGACGATACGGAAGTCGCGGGCAATGCACGCGCGCGTTCTGCCGTGCTGCGCGTGGCCGAACGTACGGATGCGCCGTGGCGCGCCGAGGCCGCGCCGGTGCAGCCGACTCCCCTGGCGGGCCGGCCGGCGGCTGCCCGTGGGCGAGGTAAGCGGCGATGACTCGCGTCCTGTTCGTCCTGGGCTTGTTGCTCATGCTCTCGGCCGCTTCCCTGGTGACCAGCCAGTACCAGGGGCGGCGGGCGTTCATCGAACTGGAACGCGCACGCGCCCAGGCCAACGATCTGGACCTGGAGTGGCGCCGTTTGCAACTGGAGCGTGCCGGGCTGGCGCGCAATGCCAGGGTGGATGATGTTGCAGTCAACGAACTGCAGATGGTACCGGTGGACCCCCAGCGGGCGTTGTATTTCAATGCCCCCGCTGCAGCGCAACCAGGGGGCTCATGATGCGGCGCGCTCCCTTTTTCAATAATCCGGTACTCAAGAGCAGCCTGCCCCTGTGGCGGGCTCGGCTCGTTTTTATCCTCCTGTTTCTGGGCTTCGCCGTTCTGGCCGGGCGGGCCCTGTTCCTGCAGGGCCTGTCGACCGAATTCCTGCAGCAGCAGGGCGAGCGCCGCTACGAGCGCACGCTGACGCTGCCTGCGGTGCGCGGCAAAGTGACGGACCGGCATGGCGAGGTGCTGGCGTCCAGCGTACCGGCGCGCGCCATCTGGGCCATTCCAGAGGACGCGGCCGGGGCGTCGCCCGAGAGCCTGGCGCAACTGGCCAGCCTGCTGGAAATGAATGCCACGGACATCAGTGCGCGCCTGAGCGATACCAGCCGCAATTTCGTCTATCTGAAGCGCCAGGTGCCCATGGATGTGGCCGAACAGGTCCAGGCGCTGAAGGTGCCCGGCGTGTCGCTGCAGCCGGAAATGCGCCGCTATTATCCGGAGCGCGATGTCGCGGCCCACCTGGTGGGCTTCACCAACCTGGACGGACGTGGCCAGGAAGGCGTCGAGCTGGCGTTCGAATCCATGCTGTCGGGCAAGGACGGCAGCCGGCGCGTCATCCGTGACCGCCTGGGGCGCGTCATCGAAGACGTGCGCGACATCCATCCGCCGATTGATGGCCAGGATATCCGCCTGTCCATCGACATGCGCCTGCAATTCGCCGTTTACAAGGCGCTGCAGGATGCCATGGAAGAAAACAAGGCCAAGGGCGCGGCCGCCGTCGTGCTGGACGTGCGCACCGGCGAAGTGCTGGCGCTGGTGAACCTGCCATCCTACGACCCCAACGACCGGACCGGGCTGCGCGGCGACATGCTGCGCAACCGGGCCGTGACCGATACCTTCGAGCCCGGCTCCATCATGAAGCCGTTCACCGTGGCGCTGGCGCTGGATCTCAAACGCATCAGCACCAGCAGCACCTTTGATACCGGCAATGGCCGCCTGGTCTACCAGGGCCGCACCATCAGCGACGTGAGCCGCAACGGCGTCATCACGCCGGCCGATATCCTGCGCCGCTCCAGCAACATCGGCATGACGCTGATCTCGGAGAAACTGTCGGCCCAGGAAATGTGGAGCAAGTTCACGGAACTGGGCTTTGGCCAGGCGCCCAAGATCGGCTTCCCCGGCGTGGCGGCAGGCAGTCTGCGCCCCTGGGAGCGCTGGCGCCTGATCGAGAAGGCCACCATGTCCTACGGCTATGGCCTGTCGGTGTCGCTGATGCAGGTAGCCCGAGCGTTCGCGGTGTTTGCGCGCGATGGTGACGTCGTGCCGCTGTCGCTGCTGCAACGCGACGAAGCCGTCACCGGTACGCAGATTTATACGCCTGAAACGGCCCGCAGCGTGCGCAGCATGCTGGAAGCTGCTGCAGGCGAAGACGGCGCCCGGCGGGCGCGGGTCGACGGCTACCGCGTGGCAGGCAAGAGCGGCACCGCCCGCAAAATCGTCGACGGCAAGTACAGCACCAAGCATTTCCGCAGTTCCTTCGTCGGTTTCGCGCCGGCTTCCGATCCGCGCCTGGTCGTGGCCGTCAGTATCGACGAGCCCGGCGCTGGCGCTTATTACGGCGGCCGCGTGGCCGCACCGGTGTTTTCCACCATCATGGGCCATTGCCTGCGTCTGCTGGGCGTGCGGCCGGATGCCCCTGTGGACGGACCGGTGGCAGCAGCAGGAGGCGCGCGATGAGCCAGGCGAATGTCATGAGCTTGCAGGGTATCGACAACATTCTTGGCTGGCTGCGGGCCAAGGTCGCGGCCCAGGCGGATCTGCACCTGGATTCCCGGCGCTTGCGCCGAGGCGATGTCTTCCTGGCCGTGCCGGGTGTGCGCGGCGACGGCCGTGACCATATTGCCGCCGCATTGGCGGCGGGCGCCCTGGTGCTGGCCGACACGGCGACACGCCATGCGGGCGAGCCCTGGCAGCCCGTGGCCGGTCTGGACGTGTCCCGGCTGGCCTGCGTGCCTGGCCTGAAAGGCCTGTTGGGCGAGCTGGCGCACGAATGGTATGGCCGGCCCTCGCAAGCGCTGGCCGTGGTGGCCGTGACAGGCACCAATGGCAAGACGTCCTGCGCCTACTGGATCGCCGATGCGCTCAATGGCGCCGGCATGCCCTGCGGCGTGCTCGGCACGTTGGGCATACGCTGGCCGGATGGCAGCAGCGAAGCCGGCAGCCTGACCACGCCTGACGTCGTCAGCGTGCACCGCTCCCTGGCCGCGCAACGTGCGGCCGGTGCTCAGGCAGTTGCCATGGAAGCCTCTTCCATCGGCATCGAGCAGGGCCGGATGAGCCAGGTGCAGGTGCGTGTCGCCGGCTGGACCAACCTGAGCCGCGATCACCTGGATTATCACGGTTCCATGGACGCCTACGCAGCGGCCAAGGAAGCCCTGTTCCGTTTTCCGGGCCTGCAGGCTGCGGTCATCAATCTGGATGATGCGGCTGGCCGGGCGGCCTGCGGCCGCCTGCCTGCCGGGCTGGACGTCTGGACTTACGCGCTCGCTGGCCATGCCGCAGACGCCGACCGCCCAGCCAGGCTGGCAGCGGCCATGTCTGCGGCGCAGCCGTCCGGTGACGGCCTGGCGTTCGCGCTGGAAGAGCGCCGTGCCGGCCAGGCGTCGGCGCAGGCAGCTGTCGCCAGCCAGTTGCTGGGTGAACACAATATAGAGAACATGCTGCTGGTGGCGGGCGTGCTGCGTGCGCTGGGGCTGGACCTGGCCGCCAGCGCCGCACAGCTGGAACGCCTGGCGCCGGTGCCCGGCCGCCTGGAGCGGGTACAGGCGCCCGGACTGGCTGCGGACCAGCAACCCCTGGTGGTTGTTGATTACGCCCACACGCCGGATGCGCTGGCGCGTACGGTGCAGGCGCTGGCGCCCTTGGCGCAACGCCGTGGCGGCCGCCTGCTGTGCCTGTTCGGCTGCGGCGGCGATCGCGATCCCGGCAAGCGGCCGTTGATGGCGCAGGCCGCGCTGGCGGCAGATCGGGTCATCGTGACCAGCGACAACCCGCGCAGCGAATCGCCTGAGGCCATCATCGAGCAGATCCTGGCCGGTGTGCCGGCAGATCGCCAGGTGGAAGTGCTGGCGGATCGCGCCGAAGCCATTCTGCATGCCATTTGGAGCAGCGCGCCGGCGGATGTCCTGCTGCTGGCAGGCAAGGGCCATGAAACCTACCAGGAAATCCAGGGCCTGCGCCATGTCTTCGATGACAGGGAATGGGCGCGGCTGGCGTTGTGGTGGGGAACAGGCCGCGATGCGGCGATAGATGCCCGCAAGCTGGCGGCCGGTGAAGTTTTCGTGGCGCTGGCTGGCGAACGTGCCGATGGTCACGCTTTCGTGGCGCAGGCCGAGGCGGCGGGCGCCGCCGCTGCGCTGGTGGCGCATCCGGTGGCGGACGTCGCGCTGCCGCAGTTCGTGCTGGGGGATGGCCGCGCTGCGCTGGCCCGCCTGGCCACGGCCTGGCGGCGCCGCTTTGACCTGCCCGTGATTGCCGTGACCGGCAGCAATGGCAAGACCACCACCAAGGAAATGATTGCTGCCGTCCTGGCGGCCTGGGTGGGCGAATCGGCCCGGCTGGCCACGCGTGGCAACCTGAATAACGAGCTGGGCGTGCCCATGACGCTGCTGCGCCTGCGTGCCGGCCACCGTGCCGCCGTCGTCGAGCTGGGTATGAACCATCCTGGCGAAATCGCCGTGCTGGCGGCCATGGCACAGCCGACCGTGGCGCTGGTCAACAACGCGCAACGCGAACACCAGGAATTCATGAAGTCGGTCGCGGCCGTGGCGGAAGAAAATGGCGCCGTGCTGGCAGCCCTGCCGCAGAACGGCATTGCCGTTTATCCGGCCGACGATGCGCATGCCGCCGTCTGGGAGCGCCTGTCGGGCGCACGCCGCAAGCTGCGCTTTGCCTTGTCCGGCGCGGCGGAAATCCTTGCCTGCGCGCCGCAGCTCACGCCGGCTGGCGTCGAAGCCACGGTGCGCCTGCCGGAGGGCGCGGCGTTGGCGCTGGCCACCGCCGTTCCCGGCCTGCACAACCTGCGTAACGCCCTGGCAGCGCTGGCCTGCACGCTGGCGGTCGGCGTGCCGGTGGATACCGCCGTGCAGGCCCTGCATGCGTTTTCTCCGGTGGCAGGCCGCATGCAGGCGCGCCGCCTGGCTGCCGGTGTCTGGCTGATCGACGACAGCTATAACGCCAACGCCGATTCGGTACGTGCCGCCATCGACGTGCTGGCCAGCGTGCCAGGCCCCAGGGTGCTGGTGCTGGGAGACATGGGTGAAGTGGGCGATCAGGGCCCGGCCATGCACGAGGAAGTGGGGGCGTATGCCGCCGGCCGGGGTGTGGACGTACTGGTTGCCATGGGAGAGTTGTCGCGCCGGGCTGTCACAGCCTTCGGCGCTGGTGCAGTCTGGGTGGATGCCACGGAGGCGGCGATGACGGCAGTGCGTGCCGCACAGCCTGCCGTGGTGCTGGTGAAGGGATCGCGTTTCATGCACATGGAAAAAATCGTGGCGGCTTGCGTCGCCGAATGGGATAACGGGGAGGCCGGGCATCATGCTGCTTGAACTGGCGCGCTGGCTTTCCGACCATCACTTCCGCGCGTTCGGCGTGTTTGAATACATCACGCTGCGCGCGGTGCTGGCCGCCGCTACGGCATTGTTCATCGGCCTGCTCGCGGGGCCGGCGGTCATCCGCAAGCTGACCGCGATGAAGATCGGGCAGGCCGTGCGCAGCTACGGCCCCCAAACTCACCTGGTCAAGACCGGTACGCCCACCATGGGCGGCGTGCTGATCCTCATCGGCATCGGCGTGAGCACGCTGCTTTGGGCCGACTGGGCCAACCGTTTTGTCTGGGTCGTGCTGCTGGTTACCTTCGGTTATGGCTGGATCGGTTGGGCGGACGATTATCGCAAGGTGGTGCACCGTGATCCCGAAGGCATGCCGGCGCGCCAGAAGTTTTTCTGGCAGGCGCTGATCGGCGGCGTGGCGGCGGTGTATCTCGCATTCGCCGTGTCCGTGCCGGCGAATATGGAAATCTGGCCGCTGTTCAAGGCCTGGGTCATGAGCGGCTTCACGATGGCGCTGCCCGACCAGGCCGACCTGATCGTGCCGTTCTTCAAGAGCGTCAGCTATCCGCTGGGCGTGTTCGGCTTCGTCATCCTGACCTGGCTGGTCATCGTCGGTACCAGCAATGCAGTGAATCTCACTGATGGCCTGGATGGCCTGGCCATCATGCCGACTGTCATGGTCGGGGCGGCGCTGGGCGTGTTCGCCTATGTGGTGGGCCGCGTCGATTACTCCAAATACCTGCTGTTTCCGTATATCCCGGGCGCGGGCGAGCTGATGGTGCTGTGTGCCGCGCTGGCCGGGGCGGGCCTGGCATTCCTGTGGTTCAACACCTATCCGGCCCAGGTTTTCATGGGCGACGTCGGCGCGCTGGCGCTGGGCGGGATGCTGGGCGCAATCGCCGTGGTGGTGCGCCAGGAAATCGTGCTGTTCATCATGGGCGGCGTCTTCGTCGTCGAAACCCTGTCGGTCGTGTTGCAGGTGGGCTGGTTCAAGTACACCAAGCGCAAGTACGGCCAGGGGCGGCGCCTGCTGCGCATGGCCCCGCTGCATCACCATTTTGAAGTTGGTGGCTGGAAGGAAACGCAGGTTGTCGTGCGTTTCTGGATCATCACCATCATGCTGGTCCTGGTTGGACTCTCTACCCTGAAACTGCGATGAATACCCTGCAAGCTTCCTCTTCGGCAGACGCCCGCACCCTGGTCCTCGGACTGGGTGAGACGGGTGCGGCGGCAGCGCGCTGGCTGGCCCGTCAGGGCCAGCGGTTGCGCATTGCCGATACGCGGGAAGCGCCGCCGGGCCTGGAGGCCTTGCGCGCCGCGCTGGATGGCGCGGCGGTGGAGTATTGCCTGGGCCAGGGGCTGCCTGCCTCCTTGCTCGATGGCGTGCAGCAACTGGTGCTGAGCCCCGGACTGGCGCCGGGCCAGGCGCCAGTCAGCGGCCTGCTTGCCGAGGCTGGCGTGCGCGGTGTGGAAATCGTGGGCGAGATCGAACTGTTCGCCCGCGCCCTGGCGGCGCTGCGCGAAGAGCGCGGCTATGCGCCCAGCCTGCTGGCCGTGACCGGCACCAATGGCAAGACAACGGTGACGTCCCTGACGCGCCATCTGCTGGAAGCGGCGGGCATGAGCGCCCGTGCCGCCGGTAATATCAGTCCCGCCGCGCTGGGCGCGCTGGCGCAGGCGCTCGACGAAGATGCGCTGCCGCAGGCCTGGGTGCTGGAACTGTCCAGTTTCCAGTTGGAGACCACACGCAGCCTGCAGGCCGATGCCGCCGTGGTCCTCAACGTGACCCAGGATCACCTGGACTGGCATGGCGGCATGGATGCCTATGCGGCAGCCAAGGCGCGTCTTTTCGAGCAGGCCCGCATCAAGATCGTCAACCGCGAGGATGCCCTGGTATGCGGCATGGTTCCTGGCCTGACGCGTACCGACGTGCGCAGCTTCGGCCGTGGCGAACCCTCGCTGGCGGGCGACATGGGCCTGGTTTCGGTCCAGGATATCGTGTGGCTGGTTGCCAGCGAGAGCACGGATTTCGACGAACCCGCGCCGGCCTCGTCGCGCCGAGCCAAAGGGCCGCAGCCCGAGCCGCAACGCCAGCCCGGCCGCGATAGCCGCCTGATGCCGGTGGATGCGCTGCGCCTGCGCGGCCTGCACAATGCCCTCAATGTCCAGGCAGCCCTGCTGCTGGCGCGCAGCCTGGGCCTGCCGTGGGCGCCGCTGTTGCGTGCCGCCGGGCTGTATGAAGGCGAACCGCACCGCATGGCCTTCGTACGCAACATTGCCGGCGTCGATTTCATCAACGACAGCAAGGGCACCAATGTCGGTGCCACGCTGGCTGGGCTCGACGGTCTATCTCAACCTGTGGTTCTGATCGCGGGCGGCCAGGGCAAGGGCCAGGATTTCACTGAACTGGCCCAGCTGGTGGCGCGCCGCGCACGCGCGGTTGTGCTGATCGGTCAGGATGCTTCCATTATTGATGCAGCGCTGCGCGAGCAGGGCGTGCAGGCACTGCATGCCGGCTCGATGGATGAAGCCGTGCGCGCCGCATTCGCCCAGGCGCAGAGCGGCGACGCGGTGCTGTTGTCGCCAGCGTGCGCCAGCCTGGACATGTTCAAGGGCTATCCGCAGCGCGGCCAGGCGTTTGCCGATGCGGTGCGTGAATTGGCGCTGGATAACGGGGAGGTCGCATGAGCCTGCTGGATGGCGTGAGCAGCAGTGTCAACGCCGTGCGTCCTGGACGCACGCGCATGCGCGGCTTCGACCTGCCCCTGGTGGTCGTGGCGATCGCGCTGCTGCTGTTCGGCCTGTTGATGGTGTATTCCGCCTCGATCGCGCTGGCGGATGGGCCGCGCTACGCCAGCTACGGGCGCTATTACTTCGTGATCCGCCATGGCATGTTCCTGCTGATCGGCCTGGTGGCGGGCGCGCTGGTTCTGACAGTGACAATGCAGTCCTGGCAGCGGCTGTCCGTGCCGCTGTTCATCGGCTCCATCCTGTTGCTGGTTGCGGTGCTGATCCCTGGCATCGGACGCGAGGTCAACGGCGCCTACCGCTGGCTGCCGCTGGGGCCGCTGAATTTTCAGCCGTCGGAGCTGATGAAGTTCGCGATCGTGCTGTTTGCTGCCGATTACACGGTGCGCAAGCAGGAGCACATGCAGAATATCGTGCGCGGTTTCGTCCCGATGGCGCTGGTTATCGCGCTGGTCGGCATGCTGCTGCTGCTGGAGCCCGACCTGGGCGCCTTCATCGTGGTCGTGGCAATTGCCGTCGGCATCCTGTTCCTGGGCGGCATTGACGGCCGCCTGTTCTCCGCGCTGGTCGCGGTCATGGTGTCGCTGTTCTTTGCGCTGATCTGGCTGGCGCCCTGGCGCCGGGCGCGCCTGTTCGCCTATCTCGACCCGTGGAACCCGGACAACGCCTATGGCAGCGCCTACCAGTTGTCGCATTCGCTCATTGCTCTCGGGCGCGGTGAGTGGCTGGGCGTGGGCCTGGGGGCCAGTGTCGAAAAGCTGCACTACCTGCCTGAAGCGCATACCGACTTCATCGTGGCAGTGATCGGCGAGGAACTGGGTTTCGTCGGCGTGTTCCTGGTGATCGCCGGGTTTGTCATCGTGCTGCAGCGCGGCTTCGAGATCGGCCGGCAGGCCATCGCCATGGACCGCACGTTCAGTGGCCTGGCTGCGCTGGGCGTGTCCTTGTGGTTCGGCGTGCAGGCTTTCATCAATATGGGCGTCTGCCTGGGCCTGCTGCCCACCAAGGGCCTGACACTGCCGCTAGTGAGCTATGGCGGCTCCGGCCTGGTCATGAATATCTGCGCCATTGCGCTGATGATCCGAGTGGACATCGAAAATCGCATCCTGATGCGGGGAGGACGGACATGAGCCGGGCCCCCGTTCTATTGGTCATGGCTGGCGGTACCGGCGGCCACATCATGCCCGGCCTGGCCGTGGCGGAAGTGCTGCGCGCCAAGGGCTGGCAGGTGTATTGGCTGGGCGACCCCGACAAAATGGAAGGCCGCCTGGTGCCGCCTAGCGGCATTGAATTGCTGCCGCTGCGCTTTTCCGGCCTGCGCGGCAAGGGCGTGGGCGCCATGCTGAAGCTGCCGTTCCTGCTGCTGAGCGCGCTGTGGCGCGCCTGGAAGATTTTTTCCCAAGTGCGGCCGGACGTGGTACTGGGCATGGGCGGTTATGTCACCTTCCCGGGCGGCGTCGTGTCCGCGCTGCGGCGCGTGCCGCTGGTGCTGCATGAACAGAATGCCGTGGCCGGCATGAGCAACAAGGCATTGGCACGGTTGGCGAAGACCGTGCTGCTGGGCTTCCCCGGCGCGATTCGGGGCGCCGAGGCCGTGGGTAACCCGGTGCGCGCCGCAATTGCGGCTCTGCCGGCACCCGGCGAGCGCGCCGCCGGCCGCGAAGGCCCGCTGCGCCTGCTGGTGGTGGGCGGCAGCCTGGGCGCGGCCGCGCTCAATCACCTGATTCCACAGGCGCTGGCGCTGATGGTGCCGGGCCAGCGGCCCAAGGTCGTTCATCAGGCAGGCAGCGCCCATATCGACAACCTGCGTGCCGGTTACGCCGCCGCAGGCATTGAAGCCGAATGCGTGGCCTTCATCGACGATATGGCGGCGGCCATGGGACAGGCAGACCTGATCATCTGCCGTGCCGGCGCCATGACGGTGGCCGAAGTGGCGGCTGCGGGCGTGGCAGCCTTGTTCGTGCCTTTCCCGCATGCCGTCGATGACCACCAGACCATGAATGCGCGCTATCTCAGCGACCATGGCGCGGCCTGGTTGCAACAGCAATCGGCGTTGAGCGCGCCGGGCATGGCCAATTGGCTGGCAGAACGAAACAGGGCTGAATTGCTGCAAGTCGGCGAGAAGGCCAGAACCTATGCGTTGCCGGATGCGGCCGCGCAAATTGCCATTCGCTGCGAGCGGGTGGCTCGAAGGCAAGAACAATGAAACACCGTATCCAACACATCCACTTCGTCGGTATCGGCGGATCGGGCATGAATGGCATCGCCGAGGTGCTGCTCAACCTCGGCTATACGGTGAGCGGTTCGGATCTGCGCAGCTCCGCCGTGACGGAGCGCCTGGCGGCGCAAGGCGCCAGCATCCATATCGGCCATGCGGCCGAGCATGTCGGCCAGGCCGACGCCATCGTGACGTCTACGGCTGTCTCGGGCGACAACCCGGAAGTGCTGGCAGCGCGTGCTGCGGGCATTCCTGTCGTGCCGCGTGCCGTGATGCTGGCTGAACTGATGCGCCTGAAGCGCGGCATTGCCGTCGCCGGCACGCACGGCAAGACCACGACGACCAGCCTGGTGGCCAGCATCCTGGCTGCCGCCGGCCTGGACCCCACGTTTGTCATCGGCGGCCGGCTCAATTCCGCTGGCGTCAATGCGCGCCTGGGGCAGGGTGAGTTCATCGTGGCAGAAGCGGACGAGTCCGATGCTTCTTTCCTCAACCTGATGCCGGTGATGGCGATCGTCACTAACATCGACGCAGATCACATGGACACCTACGGTCATGATCTGGCGCGGTTGAAGCACGCCTTCATCGAGTTCACCCAGCGCCTGCCGTTCTACGGCAGCGCCATTCTGTGCGTGGACGATGCCAATGTGCGCGAGATCGTGCCCTTCGTGTCGCGCCCCGTCACCACCTACGGTTTCGGTGAAAACGCCCAGGTGCGCGCCGAGAACATGCGCACCGATGGTGTGCGCATGCGCTTTGATGTGCTGCGCCGCGACCGCAAGGGTGTCGTGTTGCCGCGCATGGAGATCGTACTCAACCTGCCGGGCCGCCACAACGTGCTCAACGCGCTGGCCGCGATTGCCGTGGCGACCGAGCTGGGCGTGGCCGACAGCGTGATGGTGCAGGCGCTGGCCGATTTCAACGGCGTAGGCCGACGCTTCACCCATATCGGCGACTTCCCGGTGCCGGAAGAGCGCGGCGGCGGCAGTTTCACGGTGATCGACGATTACGGCCATCACCCGGTGGAAATGGCGGCGACGCTGGCGGCAGCTCGGGGGGCCTGGCCGGAGCGTCGCATCGTGCTGGCCTTCCAGCCGCACCGCTATACCCGCACGCGGGATTGTTTTGAGGATTTCGTCAAGGTATTGAGCGACGCGGACGCCGTGTTGCTGACGGAGGTTTATGCCGCCGGTGAAGAGCCGCTGGTCGCGGCAGACGGCCGGGCGCTGGCACGCGGCCTGCGGGTGGCGGGCCGGGTCGAGCCGGTGTTCGTGGAGGACGTGGAGGAATTGCCACAGGCCATCCGCGATTTCGTGCGTGGCGGAGACGTTGTGATTGTCATGGGCGCGGGGTCCATCAGCCGGGTGCCGGCGCGTATAGGAGAACAAGAATGAGCATGGAATTCGGCAAGGTCGGGGTGTTGTATGGTGGCCGTTCGGCGGAGCGCGAAGTCTCCCTGATGTCCGGGCAGGGGGTGTATGACGCGCTGCGTTCGCGTGGCGTCGACGCGCACCTGTTCGATACCGGCAAGCACACGCTGGCAGAACTGGCGCATGCAGGCTTTGACCGCGTGTTCATCGCGCTGCATGGCCGCTACGGCGAGGACGGCACGCTGCAGGGCGCGCTGGAACTGCTGGGCATTCCCTATACCGGCAGCGGTACGCTGGCTTCGGCGCTGGCCATGGACAAGGTCATGACCAAGCGCATCTGGGTGAACGAAGGGCTGCCCACGCCGCTCTACGCCGAACTGGATGACGACAGCGACCTGGATGCCGTCGTGGCCGAGCTGGGCCTGCCGATTTTCGTCAAGCCGCCGCATGAAGGTTCGACGCTGGGCGTGACCAAGGTGGAACACGCCTCGCATTTGCCGGCTGCCGTGCAGTTGGCTTCGCGCTACGAAGAAAAGGCGCTGGCGGAGAAATTCGTCGACGGCCGTGAGCTGACGGTCGCGGTGCTGGGCAGTGGCGCCCAGGCGCGCGCCCTGCCGGTCATCGAGATCCGCGCGCCGCAAGGCAACTACGACTTCCAGAACAAGTACTACTCGGACGAAACCCAATACATCTGCCCGGCCGATCTGCCGAACGCGCTGACGACCGAGATCCGCAGCCTGGCCGAGCGCGCCTTCCGCGTGCTGGGTTGCGAAGGTTGGGGCCGGGTCGACGTGATGCTGGACCGCCAGGATCGTCCCTGGCTGTTGGAGATCAATACCTCGCCCGGCATGACCGGGCATTCGCTGGTTCCCATGGCAGCTCGCGCCGAGGGAATTGATTATGCCGAACTGTGCGTCCGCATCCTGGCAGGGGCGTCCCTGAAGGTGCATGGGCACCGCCAGGCCTGAGCGTACTAGACAGGAACAATATCCGTGTGGAATGACGCCCGTTTCCTCAATGTGATCGCCAACGCGCTGGCCGTGCTGGCCGCCGCCGTGTTGCTGGTGGCCGGCGTGCTGTGGCTCGTGCAGCGTCCGGTGTTTGCGCTGACGGCCATTGAGCTGGAATCGGCCGCCCAGGAGGAACCCCTGTCCTACGTGACACCGGAGGGCGTGCGGTCCGCGATTGCGGGTCGCTTGCATGGCAATTTCTTTACGCTGGACCTCGACGAGGCGCGCCAGGTGCTGGAATCCGCACCCTGGGTGCGGCGGGCGAGCGTACAGCGAGTCTGGCCGGGCACGATCAAGGTCAGTATCGAGGAACAGCAGCCGCTGGCCTTCTGGAACGAAAACCAGATGATCAACACCTGGGGCGAAGTATTCACCGCCAACCTGGGCGAACTGGCCGACGACGAAGAGTTGCCGCGCCTGCTGGGCCCGGAAGGCACCGAAAGCCTGGTGGTGCAGCGTTATGCAGAGCTGGCGCGCTGGTTTGCGCCGCTGTCCCTGCAGGTGCGCCGCATCGAGCTTAGCCCGCGCTATGCCTGGATGGTCGATCTGTCGGATGGCATGACGCTCAATCTGGGCCGGGACCCGGGCGCGGATGCGCCTGACCCCCACGGCCTGCCTGGCGCATTGCCTTTCGCCGCACGTATTCAGCAGTTTGTTCAGGTCTGGCCCGACGTGGTCCGACGGCTCGAAGGCCGTGCCGTCAAAGAGGCGGATCTGCGTTATCCCAACGGGTTTGCGCTGACGCTGGCCGAACTTCCCAATAATTCTCTTCGTAAGACACATTGAAGCCATGACCCGAGACATCAAGGATCTCATCGTTGCCCTGGATATCGGCACCAGTAAAGTGGTGGCGGTAGTGGCCGAAATCTTGCCCCAAGGGGGCTTTGAAGTGCTGGGCCTGGGGCAGCACGAATCGCACGGCATGCGCAAGGGCGTGGTCGTGAACATCGAAACCACGGTGAACTCCATCCAGCGCGCGCTGGAGGAAGCCGAGCTGATGGCGGATTGCAAGATCCGCGACATCTATGCAGGCATCGCCGGCAGCCATATCCGCAGCTTCAATTCCAGCGGCATGGTGGCGGTGAAGGACAAGGAAGTCACCGCGACCGACGTGGCGCGGGTCATCGAGACGGCCAAGGCGGTGAATATCCCCACCGACCAGCAGGTGCTGCACGTGCTGACCCAGGAATTCATCGTCGACGGCCAGGAAGATATCCGCGAGCCCATCGGCATGAGTGGCCTGCGCCTGGAAGTGCGCGTGCATATCGTCACCGGCGCTGTCAGCGCCGCCCAGAACATCATCAAGTGCGTGCGTCGCTGCGGCCTGGAAGTGCAGGATCTGATTCTGCAACCGCTGGCCTCCAGCCTGGCCTGCCTGACGCCCGATGAAAAGGAACTGGGTGTGGTGCTGGTGGATATCGGCGGTGGCACGACCGACATCGCCATCTTCACCGGCGGTGCGATTCGCCACACGGCCGTGGTGCCGGTGGCGGGCGACCAGATCACCAACGACATCGCCGCCATGCTGCGCACGCCGACGCCTGATGCCGAAGAAATCAAGCTGCGCTACGGCGTGGCCAAGCAGGTGCTGGCCAATGCCGACGAGACCGTGGAAGTGCCGGGCCTGGGCGACCGAGGCTCGCGCCTGGTCAAGCGCCAGGCGCTGGGCGCAGTCATCGAGCCGCGCGTGGAAGAGCTGTTCTCACTGGTGCAGCGCGTAGTGCGCGAATCCGGTTACGAAGACCTGCTGGCCTCGGGCGTGGTGCTGACCGGCGGTTCGTCGCTGATGCCGGGTATGGTCGAGCTGGCCGAGGATGTGTTCCTCAAGCCGGTGCGCGTTGCCGTCCCCGATTACCAGGGCAGCCTGGCCGACGTGATGCGCAATCCGCGTTTCTCGACGGTCATGGGCCTGTTGGCCGAAGCGCGCACCCAGCGCCTGCGCGGCCACAAGGTGGCGCAGCAGCGCGGCAGCTTCCAGCAGGTGCTGGCGCGCATGCGCGAGTGGTTCATGCATTGATATTCGTACCGGCTGCCAGGGTTGCAGGCGGCCGGAAGGTTCGTGGCACAGCGCGGTTGCCGTGCCATTCATATGTTGTAGAGGGTAGTTGTTTATTTTCTTTAGACTTGTGAGGGAGTCTTGTCATGATCAATTTCGAACTTGTGGATACCAACCCCAGCGGGACCGTCATTAAGGTTGTGGGCGTCGGGGGCGCGGGCGGCAATGCCATCGCGCACATGATCCGTTCCAATGTGCAGGGCGTGGAATTCATCAGCGCCAACACGGACGCGCAGGCATTGGTGACCAGCCAGGCCCCGGTGCAGATCCGCCTGGGCCGCACCGGCCTGGGCGCCGGCGCCAAGCCCGAGCAAGGCCGTGCTGCTGCCGAAACCGCACGCGAGGAAATCCGCGCTGCGCTCAACGGCGCGCATATGGTCTTCATCACCGCCGGCATGGGTGGCGGCACCGGTACCGGCGCTGCTCCGGTGGTGGCCGAAGTGGCCAAGGAACTGGGCATCCTGACGGTTGGCGTTGTGACCAAGCCGTTTGGTTTCGAAGGCGCGCGCCGCCTGAAATCGGCTGAGGAAGGCATCCGCGAACTGTCGCGCCATGTCAATTCGCTGATCGTGGTGCTCAACGAGAACCTGTACGACCTGATGGACGAAGACGCGACGCAGGACGACTGCTTCCGCGCCGCCGACGACGTGCTGCACAATGCTTGCGCCGGCATCGCCGAAATCATCAATGTCGAAGGTAACGTCAACGTCGACTTCGAAGACGTCAAGACCATCATGGGCGAGCAAGGCCAGGCCATGATGGGGACTGCCGTCGCCAGCGGCCCGGACCGCGCCCGCGTTGCCGCTGAGCAGGCCATTGCTTGCCCGCTGCTGGAAGGCGTGGACCTGCATGGCGCGCGTGGCGTGCTGGTGAACATCACCGCCAGCCGTTCGTTGAAGATGCGTGAAACCCGCGAAATCATGGAAATCATCCGTGGCTATGCCGCTGAAGATGCCACCGTGATCTTCGGTAACGCCTACGATGAAACCATGGGCGACGATCTGCGTGTCACCGTGGTGGCCACCGGCCTGGGAAAGCAGGCGCAAAGCGGCCCGCAACTGGTGCCTGAACCTGCCGAGGCGCTGCGCACCGGTACCGATGATTACTTCATCGGTGGCGCGAACATGCCCATGGGCGGCTATGGCAACGATCTGCAGGTCCCGACCGTGATGCGCAATCCGCGCGGCCAGGCTACTGCCCAAGTGCGGGCGATGGAGTCTGCCGGTATGGAGCATCTAGATATTCCGGCTTTCTTGCGCAAGCAGGCGGATTGAACCGGCTGAAAAACCAGACCGCCAGACCCTCTCTCTCACAGTAAACCCGTCTCCTGGCGGCCTTCGGGCCGCCAGGAGGCAGGGCGGACGGCGCCTTTAACGGGCAGGCCGGCGAGCGTGCACCTCTACCACGCGAGCCGGTCTGCCGGGCGTCGTCCGCCCTTTTTGTTTTGGCGTTCGCTTTTTTGCCGGATTCCGGGAGAAACAGGCATTCGTCATGTTTCGGGCTGCTGGGCGGCCGTCACGGACGGGCGCCGGGCCGCATTTCGATCACGAAGCGGCTGCCCTGGCCGGGGCGCGAATGCAGGCGCAGGTGCCAGCCCTGGTGGCGGCAGATGCGCTGCACCATGGAAAGCCCCAGGCCCAGATTGCCTTCGGGGCGGCCGTCGCTGGTATCGCCGCGCACGAATGGCGAGAACAGCGCTTCCTGCAGGTCCTGCGCGATGCCAGGGCCGTCATCGCACACTTCCAGCCAGTCCCAGCCATGGGAAATGCGCACTTCAGCGCCGCTGCCGGCGTATTGCAGGGCGTTGCGGATCAGGTTGGACAGCACGCTGCGCAACAGGGGCACTGGGTAGCCAGGGGCGCCGGGCGCGGCGCTGGAGCCGCTGTCCAGGCGCAAATGGATGCCGCGCCGCTCGGCCTGCGGCTGCCAGGCCTGCCATTGTTCCTGCGCCAGGTTGTGCAGGGGCGCGTGCGGGAAGGCGGCACCGTCCTGGCGGCCGCGTGCCAGCATCAGGTAGACATCCACCCGTTGTTGCATGTCTTGCAGCGCATCCTCTATCCGGGCCACGCGGGTACGGGTGGCATCGTCCAGGGCCGGGTCGGCCGCCAGCAATTCGCAGGTGCTCAGTCCGCTCATCAGCGGCGTGCGCAGTTCATGCCCGACATCCGCCGTGAATAGCCGTTCCCGCAGCAGGGCCTCTTCCAGCGCGTTGTAGGCGGCGTCGAATGCCGTGGCAAGCTGGCCGATTTCATTGCCTGGATACTGCGTTGCCAGCTGGGTCCCGGGTGGCAGTTCACTGCGCCGCTGTACATCGCGCGACAGGCGTTCAATGGGGCGGATCACGCGCCGGGTTGCCAGGTAACCCAGCGCCAGCGCCAGCACGAGACTGGCGGCCAGGCACAGCAGGCCGGCGATTTCATAGATGCGCTGCGATTGCAGGTAGTCGGTGTAGTCGCGCAGCAGGATGTAGCGCTGGTCTTCTATGTCTTCCACCATGACAAGCCAGTTGCGGCCCTTGCGGTTGACCATGTGGAAGCCGGGTGGCAGGGGGCGCAGATCGTCCGGGAAGGAGGCGCTGTTTGGCTCGCCATACAGGAAGTGATTGGGCCAGCCCGGCGCGACGCCGGCTTCCAGGTCGTCGCGCAGCCGGTCGATCGCCAGGTCCATGTCGATGCGGTGGGAAATGGCTTCCAGGCGATTGAAGGCCCAGCCGGAAAGCAGGGTCAGGACACCGGCGACAGTCAGGGTCAGGGCAAGGAATCGCAGGATCAGGCTGCGTGCCAGCTGGCCGCGCAGGATTTTAGGTGTTTTCATTGGGCGCGCAATTGATAGCCGATGCCATGCACGGTATGGAGCAGGGGCTGCTCGAAGGGCTTGTCGATGACCTGGCGGATGTGGTGGATATGGGTACGCAGCGCATCGCTGTCCGGCGGGGAGTCATGCCAGAGCGCTTCTTCCAGCCGGGTGCGGTGCACCACGGCCGGGCTGTGCAGCATCAGCAGCCGCAACAGCGTGAGCGGTGCCGGCGGGAGCTTGAGCGGCGTGCCGGCGCGCTCCAGCGCCAGGGTGTCCTGATCCAGGCTGAGATCGCCGACCTTGAGGACGGAGGGCGCGGCGCTGCGCCGGCGTTGCAGCAGCGCGCGTATGCGTGCCCCCAGTTCGGCCAGCGCAAATGGCTTCACCAGGTAGTCGTCGGCGCCGGCGTCGAAGCCGGCCAGCCGGTCGTCCAGCGCGTCGCGCGCCGTCACCATGATGACGGGTATCGTGCTGCGCAGTTCGCAGCGCAGCCGGCGGCACAGCTCATAGCCGTCCATGCGCGGCAGCATCAGGTCCAGCACCACGAGATCGAATTCATCCCGGCACAGCCGTTCGTAGCCGGCCTGGCCATCGTCGGAACAGTCGACGATGTAGCCCAGGCCGGACAGGTAGTCGACGATATTGGTAAGGATGGGGCTGGTGTCTTCGATGACCAGAATGCGCATGTTTGCCTGCGATGGACGCGGTTTTGGGGCTCAGTGTTGGGGCAGATCCAGTTATACCCGAGGCTGCCTCCGCCTGCCGGAAGTGTTAACGCTTTCTTGACGTCCGCTTGTTCAGAATGGAATGCGTACCGGAGGGCAGAGTGCCGGCAGCGGGGCTACCGTTGCTGGCGCTGTGCCCGTGGATGGGGAACTTCCGTGGAGGTCCGGGATGTCAGAATCATCGCTGGCCTTGCGCCAAACCGCGCTTGCCGTGTATCGCGGTGCGGCCGCCGAATTGCAGATATTCCGCCTGGCGGATCGTCATTACGTCATGAAAGCCTGGCGCGCCAAGCCTGGGGCCTCCTTGCGCGCCGGGTTCAGCGCACTGGCCTGTCTGCTGGCGTTTGGCGAGTTCGCCCGGCCATCGCGTCTGCGCCAGGGGGATATTCACTTCGAGGCCGGCCGCCTGCGTGCGCTGGCACACGGCGGCTGTGCCGTGCCCAAGGTCTATCTGGACGAAGAGCGTTTCATTGTGCTGGAGCATGTGGGGCGCTGCCTGGACGAGATTGTCCGGGGCCAGCCGCTGGCGCGGGTGGGACGCTACTACGAAGCCGCGGTCGATGACCTTGCCGCTTTTCACCGTGCAGGCTTCTGGCATGGCGGCGCGCAACTGCGCAACCTGACCGTGCGCGACGGCCGGCTGTACCGCATAGATTTCGAAGAGCGCTTCGGCGCCGCGCTGTCCCACGGCCTGGCAGCGGCCTATGACCTGTTCCTGCTGCTGGGCGATATCCTGTGGCGCCTGGAACCCGATGAAGTCGTGCCGACTGGCAGGGCCTTGTTGCGGCGCTATTTTTCGCGGGCCGGCGCGCAAGGCGCCGATGCGGGTGCCTTGCTGCGCCTGGACAAACTGCTGGCGCCGGTACGCGGGCTGGCTCGCATCGTGCCCGCCCGCCTGCGGGAAAAGCGCGATGTGCGGCGTGTGGCGCGTTTCGCCGCGGTGCTTCGGGACTGGTGCACCCATGAGCGCACCGCGGTGCTGAACTGAGTCCGGCCGTTTTCAGGTCATTTCCTGGCTGTTCCCTGGCCGCTGCCTAACGGCGCCGGCTTTCGTATTCGCTCAGAATGCGGCTGGCCCGCTCGCCCACTTGCGCTTCCCAGGCCCGCACCACGGGCTGGTTGGCCTGGCCCAGTGCGGCGGCCAGTTCAGGGGCGGGAACCTCGATCACCTGCATGCCGTTGTCTGCCAGTTGCTGGTATTTGGCCTGCAGGTTCGCTGCGATCTGGTGCTTGCGCCAGGCCTGTGTATCCTGCGCCGCCTGATGCAGGACGGCGCGCAGGTCTTCCGGCAGCGCCAGGTACGCATCGCGATTCATGTGCACGAAGGTCAGCGGCATGGCGTAGTTGATCTGGGTGAACACTTTGGTGTAGTCCCACAGCCGGATCGAGGCGCCGCCGTCGGCGCCGGTCAGGACAGCGCTGACACCGCCGGTCGCCAGCTGCGGCACCAGATCGGCCCATGAGATCACCAGTGGCGCAGCACCTACCTGTTGCAGCAGGCGGGTGCCGGTGGCGTCGTAGGTCCGGATCTTTAACTGTTGCAGGTCGGCCAGCGAGTTGATAGGCCGGGAGGCCCAGATGCCCGAGGGGTCGACCCAGCCTGCGTGCAGCAGTATCTGGTTGTGCTTTTCGAAGAAAGCCTTGTAGTGCGGCATGGCGATATCTAGCAGCAGTTGCGCATCGTCGAAGTCGCGTGCCAGGAAGGGCAGGGAACTGAGCAGGAACAGCGGGTCGAAGCCGGCCAGCGTGCCGCTGACGGTGGTGGCGATGGGGGCGGCGCCACGGCCCACGACCTGGAAGTGGTCGCGTTCCCGGTAGCCCAGCGCGGCGCCTGGGTGCAGGTGGATTTTCAGGCGTCCGCCGCTCAATTCAGCGACGCGGTCGCGATAGAACACGTCGGCTTTGGTGTTGACGGAATTGGTGCCGTACTCCGATGACTGGTCCAGCGCATGGACAGGTGCAACCGGGTTGGCCTGGACGGCGGCGCAGGCCAGCATCAGGCAGGCGGCGATGAATTTTCTGGTGAACATACCGGCCTCTTATTGATTGAAGATCAGGTCAGGCAGGAACAGGGCGATCTGCGGGAAGTAGCACAGCAGGAAGACGGCGAAGCACATCACCAGGAAATAGGGGATGCTGTAGCGGATCAGCGTGCCCATGGGCGTGTCGCTGAGCGACTTGATCACCATCAGGTTGAAGCCGACCGGCGGCGTGATCTGGCCGATTTCCACCATGATGATCATGTAGATGCCGAACCAGACGGGGTCTATGCCCAGCACCTTGATGATGGACAGAAAGATCGGCAGCGTCATGACGATGATGGACACCCCATCGAGCACCAGGCCGATTGCCAGGAAGAACAGCGACGTCAGCAGCAGGAAGCCGCCGATGCTGAGCTGGCTGTCGGAAATGCGCTGGGCGATTTCCGCCGGAATGTGCAGGTAGGCAAAGGTGGTGGACATCAGCGTTGCGGCCAGGATGACGCCCAGGATCATCACGCTGGTCAGCAGCGTGTCACGCAGCGAGGCAATGATGTTTTCCAGGGTCAGGCAGCGGGTGCAGAGCGCATAGACCAGAACGCTCAGCACGCCGATGGCGGCAGCCTCGGAGGGCGTGGCCCAGCCGGCGTAGATGGAGCCCAGCACGAAGCCGATGATGAGCGTCAGCGGCACCAGCTTGAGCACATTGCGCCAGCGCCCTTCCTCGGCCAGCTGGGCGAGCATGGCCGGGTCCTGGCTCTGGCTGGCATGGCCGGGTTCCATCTCGCCGCGGACCAGCGAATAGACGATGATGTAGAGCGAAAACAGGCCGGCCAGCATCAGGCCCGGCAGGATGCCGGCGGCGAACAGCCTGTCGATCGGGGCTTCGGCCAGCACCCCATAGACGATCATGACGATGGATGGCGGGATCAGCAGCCCCAGGCTGCCAGCGCCGGCCAACCCGCCCAGGCAGATGGACTGGCGGTAGCCGCGCCGGGCCAGTTCGGTGACCGTGATCTTGCCCACGGTGGCGGTGGTTGCCGCGCTGGAGCCGCAGATCGACGCAAAGACGGTGCAGCCGATGATGTTGATATGCGCCAGGCGGCCGGGAAGGTAGCGTACCAGCGGCGTCAGGCCGGCAAAAATCTCGCGTGCGATGTTGGTTTTCAGCAGCAGTTCACCCATCCAGATGAACAGTGGGATGGCGGACAGCTCCCAGGAGCCGGCGGCACGCTGCACGGTGAAAGACAGGATATTGGCGATGCGCCAGAGATCGAAGTCGACAATGAAGTACAGCGCGCCGATGGAAACCAGGAACAGACTGGCATATACCCACAGGCCCAGTCCGATCAGGACCAGAATCATGCCCAGCATGGCAAACGAAAGCAGTAAGGGATCCATGCGTGGCTCCTCAGGACCGGACGGGAGGTTGCGTCAGGGCGAGCAACAGGTCTGTCAGCAGACGCAGCAGACTGGCGCTCAGGCCGACGAGTATGGGAATCTGGGGCAGCCAGAGTGCAACGCGTGCGATGCTGGTGCTGGTGAAGCCGAAGTCCAGGTTCTCGCGGAACATGTCGATGAAGCAGACCAGGGCGAGCGCGTAGATGAAAATGGCGCCGAGGCAGCGGATGGCGATCAGCGTGCGCTGCGAGGCGCGCCCAGGCAGGAAGTGGTCGATGGTCTCGATACGGATGTGGCGGTTGCGCTGGTGCACGTAGGGCAGGCCCAGGAACACGACGGCAATCAGGGCATAACCGACGAATTCCTCCAGCACGAAGGTGGAGCGGTCCAGCGCGGAGCGCATCACGACTTCGGTGATGATGTGCAGGAAGATATAGACGATGAGCAGGCAGGCTATGCAGGCGAGCGCCCGGCACAATGCGCTGACGGCACGGTCCAGGCGGACTGCGAAGGCAGAGGAACGCATGTTGTCTCCATTGTTATTCTGGGGGCCGCCCGCGTTGCGGCGGGCGGACGGCAGCCCCGTCTGTGCGGGGCTTGGCCGGTACTGCGGGGCTCAGTCCGAGAGGGCTCGGGTCTGGTCCCAGGCGGCGCGGATGCCCGCGGCCAGGGCGCCATGTTCCATGGTCAGCGCAAGGGTACTGGCCTTGTGTTCCAGCGCGAAGCGTTTTTCCGATTCGCTCCAGGCCGGCAGAACCCAGTCCTTGCCGGCCGCGTTGGCGGCCTGGGCGATGCGCAGCAGGTCGGCGAAGTCTTCAGGCGTACGCTTGTAGGCGCCGCGCCCGCGCAGCAGCGATAGGTCGGTGGGGCCGATGAACACACCATCGACGCAGTCCAGCGCCAGGATCGCCTCGACGTCGTCCAGGGCGGTATGGTCTTCGATCATGGGATAGCAGCGCGTGATGCGGTCCTGCTGTGCGACCCATTCGTCGGTGGGCGCCTGGTAGCTGACCGTGCGCCCGCCGGCGAAACTGCGGTTGCCCAGCGGCGGGAACTTGGCATGGGCGCAGACCCGGCGGGCATGTTCCACGCTTTCGATGTGTGGAATGACCACGGCGTTGGCGCCGAAGTCCAGGGCCTGCTGGATCGGGCTGCGTTCTGGCGCGAGGACCTTGGCCAGCACCTGGAAGCCCAGGCGCTTGAGCAGAGGAATGAAGCGTTCGAGGTCGGCCAGGTCGAAAGCGCCATGCTCGATGTCCAGGACAATGCTCTGGTAGCCGATGCCAGCGGCGATTTCAGCGGCGGCCACGTTCGGGCTGGATAGCCAGAGTGCGTAGCGAGGGTTGTGTTCAGGCTGCGACATGCTTGGTCTCCAGCTGGTACAGGTCGCCGCGCCGGTTGGGCAGGCAGGGCATTTCTTCACGGACTTTCTGCAGGAAATCGAAGTCCAGGTCGGCGACGGCGATGCTGGTGGTGTCCTGCGCTACGGCCTGCACCGTGCCCCAGGGGTCGATGATCATGCTGCGGCCGTTGCAGGCGCCGTTGGGCAGGTACTTGCCGATCTGGCCGGCTGCCACGACGTAGCACTGGTTTTCGATGGCGCGTGCGCGCAGCAGCACTTCCCAGTGGTCGCGCCCCGTGTAGAGATTGAAGGCTGCGGGAATGAACAGGATCTTGGCGCCGGCCAGGGTTTGCAGCCGGAACAGCTCGGGAAAGCGCATGTCGTAGCAGATCGACAACCCGGCGGTAATGCCTTCGATGTCGGTCGTCACGATTTCCTTGCCGGGCCGCACCGTTGCCGACTCCAGGTAGGTCACGCGGCCAGGCAGGTCCACGTCGTACAGGTGTAGCTTGGTATAGCGCGCCGCAATGGCGCCATTGCGGTCGAACAGCAGCGAGGTATTGGCGCAGCGTCCGCCCTGGGGGTCGATTTCACGCATGGAGCCCAACAGCACCCACATGCCATGTTCCCTGGCCTTGGCGGCAATGCGCTCGGAGGTCGGGCCGGGGATGGTTTCCGCCGTCGCCAGGGCGCCGTCGTTGGGGCCCATGTAATCGGTGTACTCGGGCAGGACGGCAATATCCACGCCACGCGCCGCCGCCTGGTCCAGCAGATCCAGCGCGGTCGCGATATTCGCAGGCTTGTCCTCTCTTGAATTCAATTGGCAGACAGCGACTCTCATAGGTTCTCCTCTCTAATGGATGCGTCATGTATACGCAGTGTATTCTTGGGGTGTCCGGAAAACAAGCGGTTTGTGTTAAAACAGCAGCCGTATCTAAACCACAGTGGAATTCGGGCCAGACATGCGTAGCGAGCCTGTAAAGGATGGCGGTCGGGGGCTTGCGCGAGGCAAGCCGTCCGCCAAGGAGCAGGTGTATCTGTACGTGCGTGATCTCATCATGCGCGGCGAGGTGCCGGGAGGCGCCTTCATCGAGGAAGAACAGATTACGGAAGCCACGGGTGTGTCTCGCACGCCGGTGCGCGAGGCCTTTCTGCGCCTGGAGGCCGAGCGCTTCCTGGACCTGATCCCGCGCCGGGGGGCGCAGGTGCGTCAGATCACGGCCCAGGAATTGATGAATGTCTACGAAGCGCGGCGCGTCATCGAAGTACACGTGGCGCGCCGGGTCTGTGACGAGCGCCTGGAAGTGCCGCCGGCGATGACCACGCTGATGCGCGGCATGGAGGAAGTGGCGGGGGCCAATGGCCAGGACCTGGACTATGCCCGCCACATCGAACTGGACGTGATGTTCCATCGCGCCCTGGTGGCAGCTGCCGGCAATGACGTGCTGCTGGAAGTCTATGACGCGCTGCAGGTGCGCAAGATGCGCGTCGCCTATACCGCGTTGCGGGTCGGGCCGGCGCGCATGGCGCTGATCATGTCGCAGCACCAGGCGCTGCTCGATGCCTTGCATGCACATGATGCGGACGCCGCCGCCGCCGTGCTCGAAGAGCACCTGAAGCCAGTGGTGGAAGTGATTTCCCTGCTGCCCAGCCGCTGAGCCGCCGTTCTTTCTGCAGGGGCGCGGGAATGCCCCTGCTGATATATCGGGATTTGCCTATAATGGCTTGTTTTGAATGAGAAAAAAGCCATGACCAGTTTGCCTCCCTGTCCGCAGTGCCAGTCTGAATACGTTTACGCCGATGGCGAGCTGCTGGTTTGCCCCGAATGCGCCCATGAATGGTCGGCCCAGGCGGCCGCCGAGCCCGACGCGGAGCAGGCGCGTGTCGTCAAGGACGCGGTGGGCAATGTGCTGCAAGACGGCGACACCGTGGCCGTGATCAAGGACCTGAAGATCAAGGGGTCTTCGCAGGTCGTGAAAATGGGCACGAAAGCCCGCAACATCCGTCTGGTGGACGGTGATCACGACATCGACTGCAAGCTCGACGGGATCGGCAGCATGCAGCTCAAGTCGGAATTCGTGAAGAAGGTTTGATGGCAGCGGCCGGCGCCGCGCGGGCACCGGCCATGGCAGGCCTTACATCTTGCACTCGCCGGTCGGTGCCGGCACGATGTCGGGGCCGAAGGCCTGCTTGACGACCGGGCGCAGCTTGCCGTCGACGGCTTCCACCTGGCCGATGTAGGTCGGCAGCACCAGCTGGTTGTCTTCGGCACGCATGGTGGCCGGGCCGTAGATGGTGTCGTAGGTGGCGCCGCGCAGGGCGCGGGATACCTCGCCGGGCTTGGTACTGCCTGCCAGTTTCACGCCTTCGAAGATGGTTTGTACGGCGTTGTAGGCCTGGCCTTCGTTGTCGGTGGGGGCGCGGCCGTATTTCTCCTGGAATTCGGTGACGAATTCATGGTTTCTGGCGGTGTCGATATCAGGGCTGTAGCCGATGTTGCCCCACACGCCCTGGGTGGCGTTGCCCGTGGCGTTGACGACGAAGTTCATGATGTAGGCATGGCCGATGATGCGCTTGTCGGTCAGGCCGAATTCATGGGCCTGCTTGGCGAAGGCGATCAGGTCGCGCCCGACCAGCGCCACCCAGATGCCGTCGATATCCGGCTGGGCCTTGATCTGTGCGATGTAGGGAGCGAAATCCTTGGTACCGACTGGGGGAAAGACGCTGAGCGCTATTTCCTTGCCCAGCCTGGCGGCCGAGTGCTGGAAGTGTTCGGCCGAATCCCTGCCCCAGACGTAGTCCGCGCCTACCACCGCGAATTTCTTTTCCGGCACTTCTTTCAGCCATTCGTCGAACATGGCCAGGTCCATGCTGTCCGAATGGCTGCTGCGGAACATACGCGGCTTGCATGAGTCGCCGGTGATGCGGTCGGCCTTGGACAGGTGCACGACCTGCATGGCATCCCAGCGCTCCAGCCCCTGGCCCACGGCCAGGGTGATGGAAGACGCGATGGGCGCGACCAGCAGGTTATGGCCGTCGCGGGCCAGTTTCTCGGCTGCGCGCCGGCCGGCGTCTGGCGTGCTTTCGTCGTCCGCGATTTTCAGCTCGACGGCGCGGCCGTCTATGCCGCCCTTGCGGTTGGCCTGCTCCACGGCGAATTGCACGGCGCGCTGGACTTCCTCGCCCTGCTGCGAAAACACCCCGGATACCGATGTCACGGTACCGATGCGTATCGGGTCTTTGTCCGCTGCAGCGGCAGACAGGGGAATGATGGCAGCCAGGGCAAGGCTGGCCAGGCGGCGCGGCAGGAAGCGTTGCTGGGTCATGTTTGTCTCCTTGGTTATTGTCGGCCTGGTGCTCAGGCCACTACGTGCTCGCGCAATGCGCGCAAGCTGTCTGCGTCGATCTGGCCGGTGCCGGTGATGGCGCCCTTGGCCATGGCGTAGTAGCGCCGGGCCACGCGCGCCACCAGGCTGAGGTTCTGCTCGATGAGCAGCAGGGCGGTGCCCTGATCGGCCACCAGATTGAAAATGTCGGCCAGCTGATCGACGATGACCGGCGCCAGGCCTTCGGTGGGTTCGTCCAGGACAACCAGCGCCGGGTTGGCCATCAGGGCGCGGCCGATGGCCAGCATCTGTTGCTGCCCGCCAGACAGCGCCGTGCCAGGCGTATGGGCGCGCTCGCGCAGGATGGGGAATAGCTCGTAGATGCGCGGCACGTTCCAGTGGCCTGCGCGGCCGCAGGCGGCGCCCAGCAGCAGGTTTTCCTCGACGCTCAGATTGGCGACGATGCGCCGGCCCTGTGGCACGACGGCCATGCCCTGCCGGGTTGCCATATAGGGGCGCGGCCGTGCAATGGCTTTGCCGCCGATGTGCATGCTGCCGCCGCGCACGCTGGCCAGACCGAGCAGCGAATTGACCAGCGTGGTCTTGCCGACGCCATTGCGGCCGATCAGCGCGACGCGCTCGCCGGCCTGGATTTCCAGCGACAGGCCGTGCAGGATGTGCGCGGCGCCATAATAGGATTGCAGATCCCTGACTTGCAGGACGGTGTTCATGCGGCGCTCCCGAGATAGGCTTCGCGTACGCGCGGATGCGCGCGGACCGAGGCCGGCTCGCCGCTGGCGATGACCCGGCCGAGTTCAAAGACAGTGACGGCATCGCTGATGCCGAAGACGATGTCCATGTCGTGCTCCACCAGCAGCACCGACACCGACCATTGCTGCGCCAGTGTTTGCAGGTGCTGCGCCAGGTCTTCCGATTCCTGCGCCGACAGGCCGGCCATGGGTTCGTCCAGCAGCAGCAGCGAAGGCTGGCCGACCAGCGCCAGCGCCAGGTCCAGGCGGCGTTGTTCGCCATAGCCCAGTTCCGCGGCAGTCAGCTGCGCCATCGGGCTCAATTCGAGCTGGCGCAGCACTTCTTCGGTGTTGGCTTCGGGGTGCCGGGCGCCGACCTTGCAGGCTGCCAGTTCGATCTGGTCATACACGCGCATGTCGGGAAAGATGCTGGTGCGTTGGAAGGACCGGGCCAGGCCGAGCTGGCGGCGTTCGATCACGCCCAGTGCAGTGACGTCCCGGCCGTTGAGCAGGACCTGCCCTCGGGTGGGGCGGCGCCTGCCGGTGATGGCGTCGATCACAGTGGATTTGCCTGCGCCGTTGGGGCCGATCAGGCCGTGGATCTGGCCGCGCGCCACGGCAAAATTCACGCCGTCCACCGCTTTCACGCCGCCGTAGTGCACGGCGATGTCGCGGACTTCAAGGATGTTCTGTTGCATGGCGGGGCCTCTCAGGTACGTTGCGGGCGGCGGCGTTGGCACAGGCGTTGCAAGGCGCCGCCTATGCCTTCGGGCGAAAACACGATGATGAGGATCAGCGCCGTGCCGAATATGGCCAGCCAGTGCTGCGCGTAATCGCCGATCAGGTCGCGCGCCAGGAAGAACACGATGGCGCCCAGCGCTGGCCCCCAGAGCGTGCGAAAGCCGCCGATGATGACCATCATCAGCGCCGAGCCGGAGACGCTCCAGTGCAGGCTTTCCGGAGAAATGAAGCCGGTATTCAGTACCGACAGCAGGCCCGCCAGGCTGGTGACCAGCGCCGATAGCGTGAAAATGGCGACACGCGGCATCAGCGTGCGGATCCCGATGAAGCGCGCCCGCTCCTCGTTGTCGCGCACGGCTTCGGTCACGCGGCCGAAGCGGGTCGACAGCAGCGCGGCCAGGCCGGCGATGCACAGCACCAGCAGGGTCCAGCTGATGGAAAACAGCACGTCCTGGCGCTGGATGAGCGCTATCGGCACGCCGAACAGGCGCGCCGGCCAGTCCAGGTACATGCCGTCGGCGCCGCCGGTCAGCGAGCGCGATGTCGACGCCAGCTGGAAGAACATCTGGCCGACGGCCAGTGTCAGCATGCCGAAGGCAATGCCGGGCACGCGCACGATGACCAGCCCCAGCAGGCAGGAAAACAGCGCCATGATGAGGAGGGTCAGGAGGACGACGGCTTCGGCCGGTACGGCATGCTGCATCAGAATGGCGGCAACATAGCCAGCCAGCCCGTAGAAGGCGGCATGGCCGAAGCTCACCATGCCGTTCTGGCGCAGCAGCAGGCCGACGCCAAGCGCGAAGATGGCAAAGATGGTGGCCTGCGTCAGCAAGGACAGCAGCATGGCGGATTGCACCTGTGTGGCAACCAGCAGGCCGGCAGCCAGCGCTGCCAGGGTGCGCAGCAGCAGCGTGGCTGGGGCCAGTGAACGGGGCTTCAGTGGGGTAAGGGATGTCATGTGCGGTTCCCGGCCAGTCCGGCGGGCCTCCAGAGCAGTACGGCAATCATCAGGATGAAGGGCAGCACGGCAGCCAGTCCGGGCAGGTAGATCGCGCCCAGCGCCTGAATCTGTCCCAGAGCCAGTGCCGCGATGAAGGCGCCCGACAAACTGCCCAGCCCGCCTACCACGACCACGACGAAAGAGTCGATCAGCACGTCGCTGTTCATCGTGGGCGAGAGGGACAGGAAGGGCGCGGCCACCACACCCGCCAGCCCGGCCAGGGCGGTGCCCAGGCCCACGACGAGTGCGCTGAGGCGGTCGGTATTGACGCCCTGCATGGCCGTCGTGGTCGGGTCGGTGCTGGCGGCGCGCACATAGAGGCCCACGCGCGAAAAGCGCAGCCAGGCCGCCAGTCCCAGCGCCACGGCCAGGCCTACCACCAGCACGGCGACGCGATAGGCCGGCACTGGCGTGCCGAACAGGTTCACTGAGGTGTTCAGCAGCGCAGGCGCGGCCAGCGACAGATTGCTGCGGCCCCAGATGGTCTGTACCAGGTCTTCCAGGATCAGCAGCAGGCCGAAGGTCACCAGCACGACGGTGAGCGGGTTGCGGTCCTGCAGCAGGCGGAAGCAGTAGCGGTCCAGCAAGGCGCCCAGGCCCAGCATGATGAGCGGGACGGCAACCAGAGCCAGCCAGAAGCCGCCTTGGCTGGCGATGCTGTAACCGATATAGGCGCCCAGCATGTAGAGCGAACCGTGGGCGAAATTGACGACCCGGCGCAAACCGTAGATCAATGCCAGCCCGGAGGACATGACGATCAACAGCGCGCCATAGACCAGTCCGTTGAATAGATTGATGCTTGTCATCCGCAAAGTCTCCTCTTGTATGTATTGGTTGCGGAACGGAGGGGGCTCAGCCGGCGCCGCTGTCCGTCTGGCAGGACGGCAGCTCGGCGCGGCGCAGCAGGCGGTTCTCCTGGGCCACGATGAGGTGGCCGGAAGCCTGCAGGTAGGCGGGGAAATCCGGGTCGCTGTCACGTGCCTGGCTGCGGCGCTCGTAGTCGGCCAGGTCCTCGTAGGCCCACAGGTGCACCACCTGGTTCAGCGCGCCTACGTGGCTGGTGTAAAAGCCAATGGGCTGGCCCAGCGTGCGCTGGAGCACCGGCATGGCGAGGCGGTCGAAAACCTCCAGGAACTCCGCCATCTTGCGCGGTGCGATGGTGTAGGTGCGATGGTCGATCAGGGGCTTGCGGTTCATGGCTGGCTCCGTGCGGTGGATGGGGTTTGCCGGGCGATATGGCGGCCCGTGATGTAGCCGAAGGTCAGGATGGGGCCGAGCGTGATGCCGGCGCCCGGATAGGTGCCACCCATGACGCTGGCGCGGTCGTTGCCCACGGCATAGAGGCCGGGAATGATGCTGTTGTCCGGTCGCAGGACTTCACCCGTGACGGCGGTACGGATGCCGTCGAACGTGCCGAGATCACCCATGATGACGCGCAGCGCATAGAAGGGGCCGTCCTGGATGGGGGCCACGCAGGGGTTGGGCTGGTGTTCCGGGTCTGCCAGGTAGCGGTTGAAACTGGTGCTGCCACGGCCGAATTGGCGGTCTTCGCCGTGGACGGCGCCCTGGTTGTATTCACGTACGGTGGCCTCCAGCCCGGCAGCATCAATGCCGGTGTTGCGGGCCAGTTCCGCCAGGGTCTTGCCGCTCGTCAGGTAGCCGCTGCGCAGATGCGGCCCCAGCGGCAGGGGGGCGGGCTTGGCGTAGCCCAGTCCGTACCGGGCAATGGCTGTCCGGTCGCAGACCAGCCACATTTCGGTTTCCTGGGCGCTGCTGCAGGCTTCGATCATGGCGGCCCCGACATCGTGATAGGACTCGGATTCATTGGTGAAGCGCCGGCCTGCGCGGGTGACGCCGATGATGCCTGGCTTGTAGCGGTCCAGCAGATGGGGGAATACGCCATGGCGGCCGCTGCCCAGCGGAACGCGGGAGACAGGCATCCAGGCGGCGGGCGCGGGAAAGCGGATGTCCACGATGCCGCCGGCCTGTTCCGCCAGGCGGCCGCCGTCGCCGGTGTTGTCGCTGGGGCCGGGGGACAGGTGCGTGCCGCCGCGCCTGACGTGGGGGAAGGCCTGGCGCAGGCGTTCCTGGTCATGTGGAAAGCCGCCGCAGGCCAGGACCACGCCCTGGCTGGCCTCGATGCGCAGGCGGCCCGCCGGGGCATCGGCGAGGGCGCCGGTGATGCGCTCGCCATCGCGCAGCAGTTCGCGTACCTGGGTCGAGGTATGGATGGCGATGCCCTGGTCCAGCGCACTCTTGGCCAGCCGCGCCGCCAGCGCATTGCCGCTGGTGACCTGTATGCCGCGCCGGTAGCGCAGCAGCTCCAGCAGGTGGCGCGCCAGCCGGCGGGCGACATAGCTGAACGATGTCAGTGATTTCGTCGCGCGGAAGAAATGCTTCAGGTCGGCGTTCGATGAGTTGAACATCATCCCCATGAAGGTGATGGTTTCCAGTGGCGGCCGCAGGCGCGCCATATCCTGGCCCAGCGCGCGGATATCGAAGGGCGCGGCGAGGATGGAGCGGCCCACGTCCACGCCGCCGGGCGCGGTGGGGTGATAGTCGGGATACAGCGTGGGCACGAAGCGCACCGAGGTTTCCCGGGTGAAGAAATCGACCATGTCCGGGCCGTTGTCCAGGAAGGCCTGGACGGCTTCGGCGTCGTAGTGCTGGCCGATCTCGTGGCGCAGGTAGGTTTCAGCGGCGCTGCGGCTATCCTGGGCGCCGGCTTCGCGTGAAATGCGGTTGCCGGGAATCCACAGCACGCCGCCGGAAAAGGCCGTGGTGCCGCCAAATACCGGCGCCTTTTCCACGATGACGACATCCAGGCCGTGCTTGCTGGCGACGATGGCGGTAGACATGCCGCCCGCGCCTGCGCCGACGACCAGCAAGTCGCAGCGGATGAGGGTTTCCTGTTGGGCTGGGGTCATGCAAAGAATCTCCTTGTGGCGCGCGTATCCGTGGCCGGCCACGCGCCAGCATGATTGGGGCTCAGGCGGCCTGGGTGGCGCCGCCGTGGTTGAAGCCTGGGCGCGGCACCATGTCCATCAGCATCGAGGACATGCCGCCATCGACCATCAGTTCCGCGCCATTGACGTAGCCCGCACGGGGGCTGGCAAGGAACAGCACGGCATTGGCGATATCTTCGGGTTCGCCCACGCGGCGGCTGGCCGTCATGGCGGCCCTGGCGGCTTCCACGCCGGGCTGGGCATAGAACGCGGCGGACAGCGGGGTGCGGATCATGCCCGGGCAGATGGCATTGCTGCGAATGCCCGATTGCCCCCATTCGGCGGCCAATTGGCGCGACAGCAGCAGGATGCCGGCCTTGCTGGCGCTGTAGGCGCCGCTGCGGGTCTGCGGAAAACGGGCGGCGATGGAAGCAATGTTGACGATGCTGCCGTCGCCCTGCTTGCGCAGTTGCGGGGCGAAGGCGCGGGCGCACAGCAAATAGCCGGTGAGATTGACGGCGAGGATCTGGTTCCATTCTTCCAGGCTGACGTCGGCCAGCGCCGAAGAGCGCAGCAGCCCGGCGTTGTTCACGAGGATGCTGGCGGCGCCCAGGTTGGCCTGCACATGTTGCGCGGCATCGCGGGTCGAGGTTTCGCTGGCGGTGTCGCAGGCCACGGCCATGGCCTGCCCGCCGCGCAGCGCCAGGCTGTCCGCCAGGCGCTGCGCAGCCGGAATGTCCCGGTCCAGCAGCGCGACGCTGGCGCCCGCCTGCGACAGGCTGCTGGCGATGGCGGCGCCTATGCCGCTGGCCGCGCCGGTGACAACCGCGACGCGGCCGCGCAGCGCCAGCCAGTCTTCTACTGAATTGCGGGGAAGAGGGGAAACCATGGGGGCTCCTGGCAATGGAAAAGAGGGAAAGTGACGGGCCGGGGGAGGGGGGCTGCGCTGCCTGCCGGTTCGGGGGCGGCGTGCCGTTCCCTGGGCTGATGGGGCGGATTGTGGGCGGGTTCGCACAATGGCGGGGTTGCGATTCCTGCAAAGGACAGGACGAATCGTGCATTTGCACGGCTTCTAGGGATATCACCTAGTGACGATTCCGGCGCCGAAATGGATATTTCGTGCATATCAGGGAGCACATCCATGGGACTGCTGCGGTCCATACCGAACTACGCGCTATATGGCGACCAGGCCCCCGAGGTCTGGGATACCCTCTTTGATTTTGAATGGATTCCTCAACGGTCCGGGCTCTACAACTGGAATATTCAGCCGCACCTGCATGACGGCTGCGTGCAGATCCTGCTGGTGACGGCCGGTGGCGGAGAGGTATTGCTGGATGAAAAACGCTGGCAGGCTCAGGCCCCCTGCCTGATCGTGGCACCCGCACGGATCGTGCATGGCTTCCAGTGGGCGCCGCCGGTGGACGGTGCGGTCATCACGGCAGCGCAGGGGCCGCTGGAATCGCTGGCGCAGATCATCATGCCGGAGCTGCTGGAGGTGCTGCATACGCCGCTGGTGATGAACTTCCCGCGTGATACGCCGCATGCCGATGCGCTGATGCCGCTGATTCTGGCGATTCAGCGGGAATGGCGCGTGCCGGCGCTGGGGCAGCGCGCAGCCAGTCTGTCGCTGTTGACGGCATTGCTGGTGCAGGTCGCGCGCATCACCCAGGCGCCGGTGGTCAAGCCCGAATCATTTTCGCCGCGCAAGGCGGCGCATCTGGAACGTTTCCGGGCGCAGGTCGAAGCCTGGTTCAAGACCCATCGGCCCCTGGCGGATTACGCCAATGAACTGGGGCTGACGGTTGGCCAGTTGACGCGCATCTGCCGCGAGGCGCTGGGCATGTCGGCGTTGGCAGTCATCCAGGCGCGCCTTCTGCACGAGGCCAAGCGCAATCTGGTCTACACCATGGGAAGCATTAAGCAGATATCCACCGCCCTGGGCTTCCAGGACGAGGCGTACTTCGGGCGCTTTTTCCGCAAGCACGCGGGCACCAGCCCCAGCGCCTTCAGGAAGCAGGCGCTGAGCCAGATACGGGAGGTGGCCTTGCCGCCAGACGCGGCGCCGGAAGCGCGCCGCAGGGCGGAAGGGGTCAGTTGAGGACGGGGTGGCCGGCCTGGCGGTTGGAGCTGCCCGCCAGCATGGAAACTCCGCCGGAGGCGGCCATTTCGGCAGCGGCTTCCAGCAGGGCCGGGCCCAGTTCCAGCATGCGCTCGGGCGTCATGCGCGAGGCCGGGCCAGCGATGCTGATAGTGCCGGTGGCCGGCTGGTTGGCACGCCGGATGGGGGCGGCCATGGCTGCCATGCCCGCCATGAACGTGTCGGTGGTCATGCTGAAGCCGCGCGTGCGGGCGGCTTCCAGGCAGGCCAGCAGTTCATGTACGGTCTGCGGTGCATTGGGGCCGTAATCCTCGCGCTTGCCGAAGCCCTGGCGCGCCACCATTTCGATGGCGCGTTCGTCGGGCAGCGTCAGCAGCCATGCATGGCCAGAAGCGGAACAGGAAAGCCGGGCTTCCATGCCCATTTCCGGGTCATAGCGCAGGCCGGTGCGGGCGCCCTGGGCGCGCGCCAGCCAGGCAATGCTCTCGCCGTCGATCACGCCCAGGCGCACGAATTCTCCGGACAGTTCGGCGAGCCGGTCGAGGATGGGCTGGGCGATATCCTGTACGCCGGTATTGGAAAGAAAACTCATGCCCAGTGAGGCCAGCTTGGTGGTCAGGACGTAATCGCCATGGGCGCGTACCTGGCGCACGTAGCCGCAATCCGATAGCTCGGCGAGCAGGCGGTGGGCGGCGCTGCGGGGGATCTGCAGGGTGTCGGCGATGGTCGCCAGCGGCAGTCCTTCCGGATGGCTGGTCAGGTATTCGAGTACATGAAGGGTGCGGGAAGCTGGGCCGGCCATAGGTGAACAGGTGTCGTCAGTGCGGTTTGAATAATTATTGCAACAGGACCAACGGAATGGACGGATCCATCCCTGTTATATCCGTATGAATGCATGAATAGTTCTAATCGTAGCTTGTCTGCGGCAGAAGCGCGAATACTGTCTTCCACAGTGTCTACGGAGGCAGGCCCGGGAAAAGCCGCCTGCTGGCACCGGATAGGCGCAGCAGGCCGTCAGGATGCATTTTTTGGAATCTGATTCCAAAAAATATTTTTTATGAATATAATTCCAGCAAAAGGATGCTCGACCATTGCCTGTTGTCTGGTCCTGCAGCCATGGCTGCGGTGCGGCGGAGGCGGCGGTGTCCGATGGACAGGCATGGGCGCAGGCAAGGAGACAGGCCGTGTGCATGCCTATTGGCTGACGGCGCCAGACGCCGCCCATAACCGAGACACAGAAATTCCATGAGCCAGAATAGCCAGAGTTTTACCCTGAACGGCGCGACGCGCGTTATCGCCATCGTTGGCGATCCCATCGCGCAGGTCAAATCGCCCGCCGGCGTGACTGCCATGTTGCAGGAGCAGGGCCACAACGCCATCGTCGTGCCGGTGCACGTCAAGCCGGAACAGCTGGGTGACTTCATGCGCGCCGCGGAGATCGTGCGCAACCTGGATGGCATCATTGTGACCATCCCGCACAAGTTTTCCATGCGCGGTTATTGCCGCACCGCCACCGAGCGCGCGGATTTCCTGGGGGCAGTGAATACCCTGCGCCGCAATGCCGATGATTCCTGGGATGGCGACATGTTCGACGGTGAAGGCATGGTGGGCGGCATCCGCCTCCATGGTGGCAACCCGACGGCCCAGCGCTGCTTGCTGGTTGGGGCTGGCGGCGCGGGCACTGCCATTGCGTTCGAACTGCTGGTGCAGGGGGCGAGCTACCTGGCAATCCATGATGCTGATACGCGCCGCCGCGACGACTTGATCGCGCGCCTGCAGGCCCGTTACGGCGACAAGGTCGGCGTTGGTTCGGATGACCCGACCGGGTTCGGCATGGTCGTGAACGCCACGCCCATGGGCATGAACCCCGCTGACCCCATGCCGGTCCAGGTCGGCAAACTGGACCCGGCGGCATTTGCCGCCTGCCCGATCACTTCGCCGGCGGTGTCGCCGTGGATCCAGGCGGCGCGTGAGCGCGGCTGCAAGACCAGCGTGGGGGCCGATATGTTCAATTCAGAACTCAAGCTGATGGTCGATTTTCTGGCAGCGCGCCTGCGTTGAACCAGGATGCCGGGCCTGCATGGCAGTCCGGCGCCAGACGAACAAGCACAACAGCCTGGCAGGCATTCATGAGAACGGGCGCGGCAGACATGCCGCGCGCGCAGGGCGGCTGCGCGCTTTTGCAAGCGGCGGTGCCAGGGTAAGGAGGAAGGCATGGCAAGGAAGAATCTGGCGGTAATCGGCGCAGGCGCGATCGGCCGCATCCATATCGAGGCGGCTTTGCGCAGCGCGCAGTGGCGGCTGTCGGCCGTCGTGGACCCCACCGATGCCGGACGGGCGCAGGCAGAGCAGGCCGGCGCCGCCTGGTACGCGGATATCGACGCCATGTATGCGGCGCAGCGCCCGGATGGCGTGATCGTCGCGACGCCCAACCATACCCATGTGAGCCTGGGGGTGAGCTGCCTGGAGCGCGGCAGCGCCGTGCTGGTGGAAAAACCCATTGCCGACAGCGTGGCGGAAGCGCGCCAGCTGTGTGATGCCGCGCAGCGTCTGGGCCAGGCCCTGCTGGTGGGTCATCAGCGTCGCCACAACGTCATTTTGCGCCAGGCGCGCGAGATTGTGGCTTCCGGCCGGCTGGGCCGGATCGTGGCGGCCAACGGCATGGCCGCATTCATGAAGCCGGACAGCTATTTCGAGGCCGCCTGGCGGCGCGAGCCCGGCGGCGGCCCGATCCTGATCAACATGATCCATGACATCGACCTGCTGCGCTTTCTGCTCGGGGAGGTGCTCAGCGTGCAGGCCGTCAGCGCCAACACGGTGCGCGGCCATGCCGTCGAAGATACCGCCGCCGTGGTGCTGTCCTTCGCCAGCGGCGCGCTGGCCACCCTGACGGTGTCCGATACGGCGGCCTCGCCTTGGTGCTGGGACATGGCGGCCGGCGAAGCCGAACACTATCCGCGCCAGAACGTGAATTCGCATTATCTGGTCGGCACGCAGGCATCGCTGACACTGCCCCTGCTGGAAGTCTGGGAATACCGTGGCCAGCCGGGCTGGCATGCTCCCTTGACCATGGAGCGCACGGCCCCTCATCTGGGCCATCCCTATGACGAGCAATTGCGGCATTTCGCCGCCGTGGTCGATGGCAGGGAAATGCCGGTGTGCAGCGGCGAGGACGGCTTGCGTACCTTGCAGGCGACGCTGGCGGTCGGGCAGGCGGCGGCCAGCGGCGCCCGGGTGGAACTGGAGTAGATGGCAATGGTGGAAACGGCGGTGGCGCGGCAGGAATTCGATGTGGTCGTAGTGGGCTCGGGCGCCGGCGGCCTGGCCGCAGCAGTGACGGCGGCCGAGCTGGGCCTGAGCGTGCTGGTACTCGAAAAACACCGGCAATTCGGTGGCACGACGGCCTGGTCCGGCGGCTGGATGTGGGTGCCGCGCAATCCGCTGGCCGTGCGCGCCGGCATTGTCGAAGACATCGAAGGGCCGCGCCGCTATCTGCGCAATGAGCTGGGCGAGTACTACGACGAACCGCGGGTTGAAGCTTTCCTGCGCCATGCGCCCGCCATGGTGTCATTCTTCGAACAGAAAACGGCCTTGCAGTTCATTGCTGGCAATACCATTCCGGATTTCCACGGCAAGCAGGCGGGTGCCGTGACCGGGGGGCGCTCGGTATGCGCCGCGCCCTTCGATGGCCGGGCCCTGGGGCGCCGGCTGGCCGACATGCGCGAGCCGCTGGAACTGATCGCGCCCTGGCGCATGGGCATTGCTTCTGGCGCCGACCTGGGCCATTTCATGAATGCCATGCGCTCGGCGCGTTCCTTTGCCCACGTTACGCGCCGCGTGCTGCGCCATTTCTGGGAACGTGCGACGCAAGGGCGCGGCATGCACCTGGTCAATGGCAATGCGCTGGTGGCCGGGTTGGCCAAGTCGGCCTTCGACCGCAAGGTGGATATCCGCGTGGCGACCCCGGTGGTCGGCCTTTTGCGGACCGATGACGGCCGGGTGGCCGGCGTCCGGGTGCGAGGGGCGGATGGCCGCGAAACCGAAATCGGTGCGCGCCGGGGCGTGGTGCTGGCCTGTGGCGGTTTTCCGCATGATGTCGAGCGCAAGCAGGCCTTGTTCGCCCATGCGCCGACCGGCCGGGAACACTGGTCCGCCGCACCACCGTCCAATACCGGCGACGGCCTGCGCCTGGGTGAATCCGTTGGCGCAGGGGTCGATGCCGGGCTGTACCGCCCGGCGGGCTGGGCACCGGTGTCGCTGGTCCCCGGCGCGCAGGGCGAATCCAATAACTATCCTCACTTGATCGAACGGGCCAAGCCCGGCGTCATGGCGGTCACGCAGGCCGGGCAGCGCTTCGTCAATGAAGCCGATTCCTACTATGACTTCATGGAAGGACTGTTCCAGCATTTCAAGCCCGGGCAACCGGCGCATGCGTGGCTGGTCTGCGATCACCGCTTCCTGCGGCGCTACGGGCTGGGCGCAGTACGTCCTGCGCCCATGCCCTATCGTTGGGCATTGCGTTCCGGCTACCTGAAGCAAGGCCGCACGCTGGCCGATCTGGCGCAGCGGTGCGGTATCGAGGCGGGGGCGCTGGAAGCGTCTGCCGCGCGCTACAACGAAGATGCCAGGCAGGGTGTGGATACTGCCTTCGGCCGCGGCGATACGCCCTACAACCGGGTACAGGGCGACGCCGAATGCAAGCCCAATCCCTGTATGGCGCCCATCGAGCAGGGGCCGTTCTATGCGGTCCGGCTCGTGCCGGGCAGCCTGGGGACTTTCGCCGGGCTGCGTACCAACGAGCATGCGCAAGTGTTGGATCAGGCGGGCAACCCGATTGCCGGCCTGTATGCCTGTGGCGCGGATATGAGCAGCGTGATGGGCGGCCGTTATCCCAGTGGTGGCATTACGCTGGGGCCGGCGATGACGTTCGGCTATATCGCCGGACATCATATGGCAGGCAAGCAGCCTGCTGCGGTTTGAGGCCGCGCTTTTTCCTGGCGCGGATTGAATGAATACGGCCGGCGGGGTGGCGTACCGTCACCGGGCCGGCAGTGACAAGGAGAGTGATGATGTTCTATGAACTGGCAAAGATCACCGTGCGCTTCGGCACGGCAGCCAAGGCGGCCGAAGGCATACAGGCCTATGTGAATGCACCTGGCGCGCGCGGCACGCTGCATGGCGTGTGGTTTTCGGATATCGGCGACCTGAACCAGATCGCCATCCTGCGCAGCTTCGACACGGCAGAAGACCTGCTGGCCGAGCGCCAGCGCGGCCTGGAAAGCGATAACCCCTTTGGTGCCGCCGAACTCATGGTCAAGCTCGAATGGGAAAGCTACAAGGGCTTCCCCTGGCTGTCCGCGCCCGAAGCCGGCGCCTATGGCGGCGTGTACGAGATCCGCACCTACAAGTTCAAGACCGGCGGCCTGCCGCATACCCTGGCCGCCTGGGAAGGCGCCCTGCCGGCGCGCGCCGAAGTGTCGCCCTGCCTGGCGGCCATGTACGCGCTGGATGGTGAGCCGCGCTTCACCCAGGTGTGGCCGTATGCCGACCTGAACGAACGCGCCAAGGCCCGTGCCGATGCGGTCAAGCAAGGCATCTGGCCGCCCAAGGGCGGTCCGGACTGGCTCACGACGGACATGTACTCGCAAGTCTTCGTGCCCATGGCCATTTCGCCGCTGAAGTAAAGCGTATCCGGCACGCCGGAGACGGGGCGCCCCAGGGCGCCTTTTTGCAGCCGGATCGTGGCGGACGCCAAGCCCGGCGCTGGCTATCCCGCGCCGCAGAGCGCGTGCCGGGCCGTGGCGCTGCATTTCCTGGAGGAGATAAGTTTCATGACTGATAACAAGCCTGTGGTTCCCCCTTATTCCCTGGCCCACCTGACGGTCCTGGCCCAGACGCCACCTGAAGTGATCTGCGTGGCGGCCCGGGCCGGCTACGATTTCGCCGGCCTGCGCCTGTTGCCCGCCGCCCCGGGCGGCCCGGCCTATAACCTGATGGAAGATGCAGCCATGCTGCGCGAAACGCTGGCGCGCATGGAAGATACCGGCGTGGGCGTTTTCGACCTGGAAATCGTCCGCATCAATGCGGGCTTCCAGCCCGATGCCTATCAGGCGTTCCTGGAAACCGGCGCCAGGCTGGGCGGCAAGGCCATCCTGGTCGGCGTGGACGACGAGGACGAACAGCGCCGCGCCGATAATTACGCGCGTTTCTGCGAGGCGGCCCTGCCTTATGGCCTGCGTCCCAATGTGGAATTCATGCCCTGGACCGCTGTGAAAAACCTCAATGACGCCTACCGCATGGTGCAGCAGGCCGGCGAGCCGGAAAACGGCGGCATCCTGATTGATGCGCTGCATTTCGGCCGTTCCGCCACGACGCTCGAAGACGTGCGCTCGCTGCCTCGCCAATGGATGCAATACGCGCAGATCTGCGACGCACCTGCCATCGAGAATCCGACGCTGGAAGACTATATCCACGCCGGCCGCGTTGAACGCCTGTTGCCGGGCGAGGGTGGTATCGACGTCCAGGGCCTGTGGAACAGCCTGCCCGAGGGGCTGCCGGTCAGCGTGGAATTGCCGACGCAATCGCGTGCGCACCTGAGCCCGGTGGAATGGGCGGCCATGACGCTGGATGCTGCCAAGCGCGTGGTGGCGGCACGCCACTGAGCGTGCAGGGCAGGCGTGCGCCCGACGGTTAACGGGGGGTTGCGCACCTGCCCGACTTGCGGGCCGCCGGCCCGGGCTTGGGAAAGACGCGGGCGCATAGAAAATCAACGAATGCCCGCACCTTCGGCGAAGGATGTTTGCTGGCCGGCCAGAGCACATGAAAAACCCCGGAGCAGGCCATGTGCTCGGACAGCACGGGCTGTAGACGTCCGTCCGCCAGATGCTCCCGGACCGAAAAATCAGGCAGATAGGCAATGCCCAGTCCCTGCAGGGCGAAGCACAGCCGCGTTTCCAGGTTGTTGCAGATCATCGAATTCGGCAGTTGCAGTTCCGGTTCGCCCGGCGCCAGCCGTAGCGGCCATTTTTCCAGCTTGCCGCTGTTCGGATAGCGATAGTGCAGGCAGCGGTGCTGCAACAGGTCTTGCGGCAGTGCTGGCGCGCCTGTGCGGGCCAGGTAAGCCGGCGAGGCCACCAGCAGGGCGCTGAAATTGCCCAGCTTGCGCGCCGACAGGCGGGAATCGGTAGGCGTGCCGGTCCTGACCACCGCATCGAAACCTTCTTCTATCACATTGACCAGGCGGTCGGTGAAGTCCAGGTCCAGCTCGATGTCCGGGTACTGGCGCATGAATTCGCCCATGACGGGCAGGATCAGGGAGCTGGCCGAAGGCAGGCTGACCCGCAGGCGGCCACGCGGGGCGCTGCTGGCTTGCGACAGTTCCTGTTCTGCTGCCTCGATTTCCGCCAGGATGCGCCGGCTGCGTTCCAGGAACAGCGTGCCTTCGGCAGTCAGTGCGACGTTGCGAGTGCTGCGGTGGAACAGCCTGACGCCCAGCTTCTCCTCCAGCCGCGCCACGCTCTTGCCAACGGCAGAGGCAGACACCCCCAGCAGGCGGCCGGCTGCGACGAAACTGCGGGTTTCGGCCACTTGTACGAACACCATGAAACCGTTGAGACTATCCAATTTCCACCCGGTTGATTGCGGACATTAATGTCCTTTCAAAATGGAAATGTAGCCTCTTTTTCTTTAATGCGGGGTTCTCTATCGTGAGGGGGCGATTGGTAGAACAAAGGATTCCCCGTGACTTCCCCATTATTTCCCTTGCGTGCCGGTGCGGCCGACACGCGTTTTTCGACCCGTATCCAGGCAGCGGTGCAGCAGGCGCTCGACGAGCAGCGTCTGGTCGGTGCTGTCGTGCTGGTAGCCCGATCTGGTGAATTGCTGCATCAGCAGGCCGTCGGCTGGCGGGATCGCGAGGCCGGGCTGCCGATGTCGGTTGATACGGTGTTCCGTCTGGCATCGGTCAGCAAGCCCATTGTCTCGGTGGCGGCGCTGGCGTTGGTGGCCCAGGGCAAGCTGGCGCTGGATGATGGTATTGCGCAGTGGCTGCCGGGATTCCGGCCGCGCCTGGCCGATGGCCGCGAGGCCGTGCTGACGCCCAGGCAATTGCTGAGCCATACCGCCGGTCTGGGCTACCGCTTTTTCGAGGCCGATGCCCAGGGCCCTTATGCACTTGCGGGCGTGTCCGATGGCATGGACGCATCTGGCATCAGCCTGGCGGAAAACCTGCGCCGCCTGGCCTCTGTGCCCCTGTATTACGAACCTGGCACTTCCTGGGGCTACTCGCTTGCCACTGATGTCCTGGGTGCCGTGATCGAGCAGGTGTGGGGCGGCCCGCTGGACGCGGCGGTGCGGGCGCTGGTGACTGGCCCGCTGGGCATGGAGGATACCGGTTTCCTGGTGCCAGGGCCGGAACGCCTGGCGACCGCTTATGTTAACGACCAGCCCAGGCCGCATCGCCTCCAGGAAGGTGAGCAGGTAGCGCACCTCGAAGGGATGGCAGGTATCCGGTTCAGCCCGGCGCGTATCCTGGACCCGCAGGCATTTCCGTCCGGGGGCGGGGGCATGGCAGGCAGCGCGGGCGACTTTTTGCGTTTGCTGGAAAGCCTGCGGCAGGATGGCAACGGCCTGCTTCCCGGCGGTCTGGTAGAGGAAATGGGACGGGATCAGACGGCAGGCCTGACGCTGCCCGATGCGCCGGGGCAGGGCTTCGGCCTGGGCTTTTCGGTACTGCGCGATCCGGCGCTGGCGGCCTCCCCGGAGTCCGCCGGCACCTGGCGCTGGGGCGGCGCCTATGGGCATTCGTGGTACGTGGACAGGGCGCGCGGCTTGAGCGTGGTGGCCTTCACCAATACGCTGTACGAAGGCATGTCGGGGCGCTTCGTGAACGATTTGCGCGATGCCGTCTATCTCTCGCTGGAGCAGGAATGATGGCCGCTGCCACTGGAGATCGCATGCCTGTTGCTGCCTTGCTCGCCCTGGCCATGGGGGCTTTCATTACGGTGCTGACCGAAGCCCTGCCGGCGGGCTTGCTGCCGCAGATGGCGCAGGGGCTGGCTGTGTCCGAGGCCTGGATAGGGCAGACCGTGACCATTTACGCCATCGGTTCGCTGGTTGCTGCCATGCCGTTGACGGCCATCACGCAGGGCATGCGCCGCCGGCCCTTGTTGTTGGCGGCGATCGCCGGTTTTGTCATCGCCAATACCGTGACCGCGTTTTCCACCAGCTATGGCCTGACCATGGCGGCGCGTTTCCTGGCGGGAGTCGCTGCGGGCCTGCTCTGGGCCCTGGTGGCAGGCTATGCGGCGCGCATGGTTCCCGACCATCTCAAAGGCCGGGCCATCGCAATTGCCATGGTGGGAGCGCCGCTGGCGCTTTCCATCGGCATCCCGGCAGGCACTTTCCTGGGCCAGCAGTTCGGATGGCGGATGAGTTTCGGCATCATGAGTGGCCTGGCCCTGGCGCTGATGTACTGGGTGCGCCTGCGCCTGCCGGATTTTCCGGGACAGGCGGCCGGCACCCGCCTGCCTCTGGCCCGGGTGTTCACCATGCCCGGCGTCCGGATCGTGCTGTGCGCCACCCTGGCGTTCGTGCTGGCGCACAACATCCTTTTTACCTATATTGCTCCGTTCCTGGCGGCAGCGGACATGGTGAAGCAGACCGACGTGGTGCTGCTGGTCTTCGGTACCGCTTCCTTGCCTGGCATCTGGATCGTGGGCATGCTGATAGACCGGCATCTACGCCGCCTGACCATCGCCAGCACGCTGTTGTTCGGTGTGTCGGCCTTGGTGCTGGGCATTGTCGGCCCCGCCTGGGGCGGGCCCGCCGTCGTGTATGTCGCGGTGGCGGTCTGGGGGCTGGCGTTCGGTGGCGTGGCGACCCTGTTCCAGACGGCGCTGGCGCAGGCAGCCGGGCCGGCGGCAGATGTGGCGCAGTCCATGCTGGTGACGGCCTGGAACCTGGCAATTGCCGGGGGCGGCGTGGCTGGCGGCATGTTGCTCAGCCAGTTTGGGGTAGGGGCTTTCGCCCCGGTGCTGCTGGGCCTGCTGGCCGTGGCGCTGATTGCAGTCTGGCGCGGCCGTTGCCATGGTTTTCCGGTGGCTGCGCTGTAGCGCCCGCCGGTTCGGCGCGATCTGGGCACAGCGGCCTGGCATACAGGCCAGGCCGCTGGAAATGGTGGGGGCAGACAGACTTTTTCAGACTTCTTGTTACGTAAGCCGGTCCGGGTATTCCCGGAACCCTGCTTTAAAATACCTGCCCAAACCGCTTCCTTCCTTCGTGCCATAGGAATCTTCATGCCTTATATCGGTCTGGGCCTGCATCTGCTGATCGCCATTTTCTTCGCAGTGCATGCGGTCCGCACACGCCAGCAAATTTTCTGGATTTTCATTTTGCTGTCCTTTCCCCTGCTGGGCAGCGTCATTTACTTCCTTGCCATTTATCTGCCGGAGTCGCGACTGACCCATCATGCGGGCAAGGTGGCTGCGGTAGCGGTCAAGACCCTGGACCCCGGCCGCGAGCTGCGGGCGGCACAACAGGCCTACGATTACACGCCGACGGCGCACAACCAGATCCGGCTGGCGACCGCCTTGCTGGAAGCCGGTCAGCCCAAGCAGGCGCTGGAACTGTTCGAGGGCTGCCTCAACGGCGTGTTCTCGGGTGATGCGGAGATTTCCTGGCTGGCCGCCCAGGCGGCCTTCGCCGCGCAGGAAACGCAGACCTGCATCAGGTATTTGCAAGCTATCCGCCAGGCGAATCCGCAGTTCCGCGCCGATGCGGTCAGTCTGTTGCTGGCGCGTGCCTATGCCGCCCAGGGCGACGTGGCCCTGGCCCGCTCTCAATTCCAGGAGTCAGTCACGCGCCACGGCAGTTTCGAAAGCCGGGCGGAATATGCGGTCTGGGCCGCGGGCCAGGGGGATTGGGCCACTGCCGACGCCTTGCATGCGGAATTGAAGACCGTCATTGCGCGCTGGTCACGTGCGCAGCGGGACATGCACCGCGAGCAGTTGCGGCGACTGGAAACCGCGTTTTCCGGACGGCGCTGAGCCCTGTTCTGGAAACAAAAACATACAAAGAACTGCACTGATCTGGGTGGCACGGGATGCAAAAACGGCCTCGAATGAGGCCGTTTTTCATGGCGCCGTGGCGGGTGCCAGTCGTGGATTCCATGCAGGGCGCCGATGCGGCGTTGTCCTGCATGGCCGCTGTGCGTTTACAGGCGGTCGCGTACGCGGCGGGCGCGTTCGGGAGAGGACGGGTGCGAGCTCATGATGCTGCTTTCGCCGCCATCGAGTTCCGCCAGCTTTTCAAAGGCGGTAGCCAGGCCCAGACGGTTCATGCCTTTCTGGCCGAGCAGCTCGAAGGAGTAGTCGTCGGCCTCGAATTCCTGGCTCTGAGAGAACTGCGCGTTGATCAGGGCTTCGGTCAGGTTGCCCAGTTCCGATTGGCTCAGCGCGGAGACCGTGCTGTTGCCCGACCCGGCCGCTGCGGTACGGGCGGCATTGACGGCGTAGGCCGTGCGCATGGCCTTCTTGCTGTGGCCCAGGGCGACGTGGCCCATTTCGTGGCCGATCACACCGCGCAGTTCGTCGTCGGTCATCATGTCCATCAGACCCTTGTAGACTCGGATGCAGCCGTTGCCCATGGCCCAGGCATTCACATCGTTGGTCATATAGACCTTGTAGTTGATGCTCTGGCCGTTGAGCGTGACAGGGCCGAAGCCTTGCATGACGCGGTTCAGGCGCTTGGTGTAGGCGCTGGACGCGGGGGCGATCTGCGATTCTGCATCGCTTTGCTTGCAGGCGGCATCAGACAGCTCGACGATGTCGCTGTCGCTCAGGCTGGCAGCGGTATAGGCGCTGGAACCGGCGGACAGCAGGGCGTTCGGGTCCATATTGGCGCAGCCGGCCAGGGCGGCGGCAAGAATCAGGGCGGCAGGATAGCGGAACTTCACGATGGAACTCTCCAGGAGATGGTAGACGCCACCGGACGCACGGGGCGTTCCAGGCGGCAGGCGAATGTAACGGCGGAAGTGTAACCACGCTGCCGCGCTGTCTGCCTATCCTGGCCGGACGCCGAATGTGAACAGATGTGTAAGAGCCGGCAGGCCCGTTTGGTATGTCGGGCGGTCACTTTTTTGATGGCAGCAGCCTGCCGGTTCCCGTCCTTGCCGTGACTCAGTCCAGCCAGCCCAGCAGGGCGCTGCATGCGGCGGCCAGTACGATGCCGGCGGTTTCCGTGCGCATCACCCTGGCACCCAGGCTGACGGGATGGGCGCCATGGCGGCGCGCCAGTTCCAGTTCTGTGTCGGACCAGCCGCCTTCGGGGCCAATGACCAGGCTCAGCGTGTCGGCTGCGCCAGGGCCCGCCTGGCGCAGCCTGGCAGCCAGGGCAGTATCGGCATCCGGGTGGCAGAACAGGGCCAGGCCCGGGGCCAGGCTGGCCAGCGCCTGTGCCAGCGAGCACGGCCGGGCGATTTCCAGCAGGCGGTTGCGGCCGCACTGTTCGCTGGCCGACGTCGCAATGCCGCGCCAGCGGCCCAGGCGTTTTTCCAGGCGTTCGCCTTCCAGCTGCAGCACGCTGCGCTGGGCCGCGACCGGCACGATGGCGCTGACGCCGGTCTCGACGGCTTTCTCAATGACCCAATCCATCTTGTCGCCCGACGGCAGCCCTTGCAGCAGCACGATGCGGCCGGGCAGTTCCGCTTCCCGGGGCAGGTGCGGGCCGGTCAGTGCATAGGCCTGCTTGCCGTCGATATCCAGCGTTGCCGGATATTCGCCGCCAGTGCCGTCGAATAGCACGATGGGGCTGCCCTGGCGCAGGCGCAGCACGCGCAGCGCATGGTGCGCCGGTGCGTCCGGCAACAGGAAGCGGCTGTGGGGCGGGATTTCGGCGGAACAGAAAAAGCGTGGAGCGGACATGACGGCGGGAAGCAAAACCGGAGGCGCTGCCATCTTAGCGTCATTTGCCGGTCCGGAGCGCTCGCGCCGCAGTCCTTTGCGACGGCAACCGGGGGGCTGTCGGGCCAGGTGAACCGACACGGAATGGGGGCTGACGGACTGTCTTGGCCGCAATCGCAGGCAGCGGCTGATGGCGATGTTAAAATCTCCGGTTATTCCTTAGGCTTCTGGCCACGCGCCTTCCGGGGTGTCGTGCCGCATGAGAGTGAGTCGATGACCGAGTCTTCAGCTTCCCCGTCCGTCCTTTCGGCCGCCGTGCGCGCGTTGGCCATGGATGCCGTGCAACAGGCCAATTCCGGCCATCCGGGTGCCCCCATGGGCATGGCGGAAATTGCGCAGGCCCTCTGGCTGCGCCATCTGCGTCATAATCCGGCCGACCCGGCATGGGCTGGCCGCGATCGCTTCGTGCTGTCGAATGGCCACGGCTCCATGCTGATCTACGCCTTGCTGCACCTGACGGGCTACGATCTTCCCATCGAAGAACTGCGCAACTTCCGCCAACTGCATTCGCGTACGCCGGGTCACCCGGAAGTCGGCATCACCCCGGGCGTGGAAACCACGACCGGCCCGCTGGGCCAGGGCCTGGGCAACGCCGTGGGTCTGGCGCTCGCAGAGGCGCTGCTGGCAGCAGAATTCAACCGCCCCGGCCATGCCATCATCGACCATAACACCTATGTGTTCCTGGGCGACGGCTGCCTGATGGAAGGCATTTCCCACGAGGTCTGCTCGCTGGCGGGTACGCTGCGCCTGTCCAAGCTGATCGCGCTGTACGACGACAACGGTATCTCCATCGACGGTAAGGTCGAGCATTGGTTCGCCGACGACACCGCCAAGCGTTTCGAGAGCTACGGCTGGAACGTCATCCGTGCTGTCGATGGCCATGACGTCGATGCTGTCGACGCCGCGCTGGCGCAGGCTCGCCGCAATGCCGAGGCCGGTGCCGGCCCCACGCTGATCATCTGCCGTACTGTTATTGGCAAGGGTTCGCCCAAGCTGGCGGGTTCCGAAAAGGTGCACGGCGCGCCGCTGGGTGCGGACGAAATTGCTGCCACCCGCGCTGCCATCGGCTGGAACCATGCGCCGTTCGAAGTGCCTGCCGATGTCTACGCCGCCTGGGACGCACGCGCCCGTGGCGCCAGCCAGCAGGCGCAATGGCAGGCCGGTTTTGACGCTTATGCCGCCGCTTTCCCTGCCGAAGCCGCTGAATTGCAGCGCCGCCTGGCAGGCAAGCTGCCGGAAGGCATTGAGCAACGCCTGCAGGAACTGCTGCAACGCACGGTTGCCGAAGCGCAGACGGTTGCCACGCGCAAGGCCTCGCAACAGGCCATCACGGCGTTGGTCGAACTGCTGCCTGAAATGCTGGGCGGTTCGGCCGACCTGACCGGCTCCAATTTCACCGACTGGAAGGGCGCTGTCGCCGTCCGCGCGGGCGAACATGGTGTGCAGGGCGGCCGCCACATCAACTACGGTGTGCGCGAGTTCGGCATGGCCGCCATCATGAATGGCGTGGCGCTGCATGGGGGCTTCCTGCCTTTCGGCGGCACCTTCCTGACCTTCTCTGATTATTCCCGCAATGCGATCCGCATGGCGGCGCTGATGAAGCAACGCGTGGTGCACGTCTTCACGCACGACTCCATCGGCCTGGGCGAAGACGGCCCGACCCACCAGTCCATCGAGCATGCCTCCAGCCTGCGCCTGATTCCCAACCTGCATGTCTGGCGTCCGGCCGACACGGTGGAAACCGTGGTGGCCTGGAATACCGCTGTCACGCGTCCGGCCAGCATCGGCATGGATGTGCATGCCGGCGGCCCGAGCGCGCTGCTGCTGTCGCGCCAGAACCTGCCTTTCATCGAACGCGATGCCGAGACGCTCGCGGCCGTGGCGCGTGGCGGTTATGTGCTGCGTGACGCCGCAGGCGCCCGCGCCGTGATCATCGCCACCGGTTCCGAGGTGGCGCTGGCACTGGAAGCACAGAAGCAACTGGCCGAAGCAGGCATTCCGGTGCGCGTCGTTTCCATGCCCTGCACCGAGGTCTTCGACGCCCAGGACCAGGCCTGGCGTGATGCCGTCCTGCCCGTCGACCTGCCCGCCGTGGCAGTGGAAGCCGGCAGCACGGCGCTCTGGCACAAGTATGTCGGCCGCCGTGGCGCGGTCGTCGGCATCGACACCTATGGTGAATCGGCGCCGGCAGGAGTCCTTTTCAAGCATTTCGGCCTGACTGCCGAGAATGTGGCAGCCGCTGTTCAACGCATTCTGTAAATCAAGGAGATTACTGTCATGACCATTCGCGTCGCCATCAATGGCTACGGCCGTATCGGCCGCAACGTTCTGCGTGCACACTACGAAGGTGGCAAGAAACACGATATCGAAATCGTGGCCATCAACGACCTGGGTGATCCCAAGACCAATGCCCACCTGACGCAATACGACACCGCCCATGGCCGCTTCCCCGGTACCGTGTCGGTCGATGGCGACAGCATGGTGGTCAACGGTGATCGCATCCGCGTGCTGGCCAACCGCAACCCGGCTGAACTGCCGTGGGGCGAGCTGGGCGTGGACGTGGTGCTGGAATGCACGGGCTTTTTCACCAGCAAGGAAAAGGCCAGCGCCCACCTGAAGGGTGGCGCCAAGAAAGTGGTCATCTCTGCACCCGGCGGCAAGGATGTCGACGCCACCGTCGTGTATGGCGTGAACCACCAAGTGCTGAAGTCCACCGACACGGTGATTTCCAACGCTTCTTGCACCACCAACTGCCTGGCTCCGCTGGTGCAGCCGCTGCACGCCAAGCTGGGCCTGGTGACCGGCCTGATGACGACTGTGCACGCCTACACCAATGACCAGGTGCTGACCGACGTCTACCACGAAGACCTGCGCCGCGCCCGTTCCGCCACGCAAAGCATGATCCCGACCAAGACCGGCGCCGCCGCCGCGGTCGGCCTGGTGCTGCCCGAGCTGAATGGCCGCCTGGACGGCTATGCCATCCGCGTTCCGACCATCAACGTGTCGCTGGTCGATCTGTCCTTCATCTCCGAGCGCGACACCACGGTGGAAGAAGTCAACGCCATCCTGAAGGAAGCCTCGGAAGGCGCCCTGAAGGGCATCCTGGCCTACAACACCGAGCCGCTGGTTTCGGTGGACTTCAACCACAACCCGGCTTCCAGCACCTTCGACGCCACGCTGACCAAGGTCAACGGCCGTCTGGTGAAGGTGTCGTCCTGGTACGACAACGAGTGGGGCTTCAGCAACCGCATGCTGGACACCACCGTTGCGTTGATGAACGCGGCCTAACGCAAACTCACGGGCGCCTGCCGGCCTGAGCCTGCACGCCGCTACGCCCGCTGTCTTGTGCGCTCCCCCAGGCGGGGCGTGGAGGCAGCGGGCTTTTTCATGTCTTCCCATTGCATCCGGAGCCATCCATGTCCAAGACTCCCTCCACGCTCGCCGTGCTTACGCTGGAAAAGCTGGCGGCCAGCGGCCAACTGGCCGGCAAGCGTGTCTTCATCCGCGCCGACCTGAACGTGCCTTTCGATGACGAAGGCAACATCAGCGAAGACACTCGCGTCCGTGCTTCGGTGCCCGGCATCCGCCTGGCGCTGGACGCCGGCGCTGCCGTCATGGTGACGTCGCACCTGGGGCGTCCCAAGGAAGGTGAACTGAACCCTGAAGACAGTCTGGCGCCGGTGGCGCGCCGCCTGTCGCAGCTGCTGGGCGTGGAAGTGCCGCTGGTGCAGGACTGGATCGACGGTGTTGAAGTCCAGCCCGGCCGCGTCGTGCTGCTGGAAAACTGCCGGGTGAACCCGGGCGAGAAGAAGAACGACGAAAACCTGTCGCGCAAGATGGCGGCGCTGTGCGATGTATACGTCAACGACGCCTTTGGCACGGCGCACCGTGCCGAGGCCACCACGCATGGCATCGCCCGCTTCGCGCCGGTGGCCGCCGCCGGCCCGCTGCTGGCGGCCGAACTGGAGGCCCTGGGCCGCGCGCTGCAAGCCCCGGCACGTCCGCTGGTGGCCATCGTGGCCGGTTCCAAGGTCTCGACCAAGCTGTCCATCCTGGAAGCCCTGGCCGACAAGGTGGACCAACTGGTGGTGGGAGGCGGCATTGCCAACACCTTCCTGCTGGCCATGGGCAAGCCCATCGGCAAGTCGCTGGCCGAGCCGGAGCAGGTCGGCCAGGCCAAGTCCGTGATCGAGCGTATGCAGCAGCGTGGCGCGGCGGTTCCCATTCCGGTGGACGTGGTGTGCGCCAAGCAATTCGGCGCCGATGCAGAAGCCACGGTGAAGTCCGTCGATGACGTCGCCGCCGACGACCTGATCCTGGACATCGGCCCGACATCCGCTGAACAGCTGGCCGGCATCCTGAAGCAGGCCGGTACCATCGTCTGGAACGGCCCGGTCGGCGTATTCGAGTTCGATGCCTTCGCCAAGGGAACGGAAGTCATCGCCCGCGCCATCGCCGAATCTCCCGCGTTCTCTATCGCCGGTGGCGGCGACACGCTGGCAGCCATTGCCAAATTCGGCATTGCCGGTGATGTCAGCTATATCTCTACTGGTGGCGGCGCTTTCCTGGAATTCCTCGAAGGCAAGGTACTGCCTGCCGTGGATATCCTGCAGCAACGCGCCAGCGCCTGATCTGCCTTGAGTGACACTGCCTGCCGCGGCTGGGGCGACCCAGCCGCGGCAGGTCTGTTTTCCAGCGCGCCGTCAGCTAGCCGGACGGCGTACGGGCTGCATTGCCGCGCCGTGTCGCCACTGATCGCACCGCCGATCTGCACTGCCAGCGAAATGTCTGTGTACCGGATATCCGGCATGAACTGGCCGGATGGCCACGCTGATGGCCACGAAAAAGCGCTGCTTCCTTGCGAAAGCGGCGCTGTCAGGGCCGAACCGGCAGGCGGGACTACTTGCTGCGCTGGGCGCGTCGGGTGGCGCGATTGGGGCTGGCAGGTGTCTTTGCTGGTGCGGCAGCTGGCTGCACCGGGGCCGGGCTGGCCGGTGCGGCGGCTGGCGGCTGGGGAACCGGCGTTGCGGGTGCCGGTTTTGCTGCCGGGGCAGGAGCGGCCGCCTTGGCTGCCGTTGTTTTGGTGGCGGTCTTGCGTGCCGGCGCCTTGGCAGGCGCACGCTTGACGGGGGCGCTGGCCTTGGCGGCCGGGGCAGCCTGGGGCGTGGCGGCCACGGCAGCGGCACTCGGGGACGGGGCCGCATCATCCAGCGCAGCGCCCAGCTCCGGCTTGGGATCAGGCTGGGCCGGCTGCCCGCCATTGGTCTTGGCAGTAGCCCAGGGCGCCGGTTCCAGGCCAGGGATGGGCTGCGTTTCGGTGGCCTGAGCCAGGCGGCTCTGCTGGCTGCTGGCCGATGCGGCATTGCCCAGGATCGGGAAACGTGCGGCACGGTCGGCGGCGGATTCAAAAATGGCGCGCATTTCTTCCAGGCGGGCCTGGCTGGTTTCGCCAAGCTTGTCGCCTGCTGCCGTCACGACGCGGATCATCTGCTCGAGCGCCTGGCGGATGTTTTCTTCCGACGCTTGCGACAGCAGGATAGGCATGCTCTGGATGGCGCCATGCATATCGAGCATCATCATCAGGGCCTGTTCGCGCACCATTTCCTTGAAGCGCTCCAGCGTCATGCTCTTGTCGTGGTCGACGCGCAGGCGGCGGATCAGGTTGAAATTGCGCTCGTCGATGGCGCCTTCGCCATGGCCGACATAGACCAGCATGCGGATGCAGGCTTCGCGCAGGCCGCCGCGGCTGACCTGGGCACGCAGGTCTGCCAGCGTCTGCTTGACGAAGTCGCGGTGTTCCGGCGAGACGCCGGGGTGCTTGCGCGGCGGCGCTTCGGGGTGGGCGCCCAGGCCTGCCAGCGTCTGCGCCAGGGGCGAGCCGTACACCGTCATGAACAGTTGCTCGACGATATCGTCGCGGGTGACGCGCCAGATGTCCAGGCCCGAGGAAACGCTGCGCGACAGGATTTCCTGCCAGACCCGGAAAATGTTGTCGGCAGCCACCGGCACGCGCTCTTCGCGGACTTTCTCCGCCAGTTTCGCCGTGCTTTCCGCCAGCGGATTCTTGTCGCTGAAGGCTTCGTACTGCAGGCGCAAAGGATGCAGCACGCGCAGCGTCTCGGCCACGGTGGGCGTGGCCCAGAGCTGCACCCAGGGCTGCATGAAGCGGCGGTACAGGCCCAGGTTGATTTCCGACAGGCGCGCCACGGTGGCGAAGCGGCGGTCGTCTTCCTGGATGGGTTCGATGATCTTGCGTACCTGGTCGAGCTTGCGGCGTTCGAAACTGGCGATATACGGGCCGTCGGTGAGGTCGGCGTTGGGCGTATCGTTCTGCTTGTCGCGGATGATGGCTTCGTAGATGCCTGTGGGCAGTACGTCGATCAGGTCGATGTTGCTGGTGAATTCCTGGTGTTCTTTGCGTGCCACGCTGCCGGACACGAAGATGCCCAGGTGGCCTATGCTTTCGTGCACGGCATAGACGATGGTCTGGCCGTGGGCACGGATTTCCTCGTCGTTCTGGTAGACATCGGTGAGCCAGCCCAGCGCCTGGGGCGGGGGGGTGATGTTGTCGCCGCGCGAGCAGAACACGATGATGGGCGACTGGATGTTGCGCAGATCCAGGCGGATGCCGTCGCTGGTGACCAGCTCGGCGGTGGACAGCCGGTTGCCGACGAACAGGTTGTCGACGATGTACTGGATCTCGTCGCCATTCAGGTACACGTGGCCGCCCCACCATTTCTCGAAGCCCAGGTAGCGCTCGGTTTCGGTGTCGATATTGGCGTACAGGTGGTACTGCTTGTCCCACAGCGTATTGGCGGGATTGAGGAATTCGAAGTTGCGCACCAGCCAGGCGCCGTCGAATTTGCCATGGCCGAGATCGCTGGTCAGCGCCGTCAGCCACGAGCCGCCGAGCAGGCCGCCGAGGTAGCGCATCGGGTTCATGCCACGCCAGCCGGCCCAGTAGGAGAGCGGCGCGCCTGCCAGGATGATGGGGCCGAACAACTCGGGGCGCATGGCAGCGGTCATCATGACCTGCCAGCCGGCCTGGCAGTTGCCGATGACGACCGGCTTGCCTTCCGCTTCGGGATGGCGGGCAATGACGGTTTCCAGGAAAAAGGCTTCAGCGCGCATCACGTCTTCGACGGTCTGGCCCGGTTCAGGATCAGGCAGGAAACCCACGAAATAGCAGGGGTGCCCGGCACGGATGGCTACGCCCAATTCGCTTTCCGGCTTGAAGCCGCCGATGCCCGGGCCGTGGCCGGCACGCGGATCGACGACGACGAAGGGGCGCTTGCGCGGGTCTATGACCACGCCTTCGGGCGGGATGATGCGCGACAGCATGTAGTTCACCGGGCGCGGCAGCGTATTGCCACGGGCGATGACCTCTGATTGCATGCTGAGGACGTTCGGTTCCTGTTGCGCCATGTGTTCCTGGTACTGGTTGCCGCGCTGGCGCATGGCGTCCGCATACAGCACGCTGCGCTGCCAGGCGTCGACAGCGTAGGCCATGGCGGCGGACCAGGGGGTCAGGGAAAACAGGGAGGTCAGGGGCGCGCCCTTGGCCTGGGATGCATCTTGGGATTGGGCTTCCTGCGCCTTGGCTTGCGCGCTTTGGCTGGTGGGCATGGCGGACTCCGTAATGATCAGGACGGCGCCGGTCGGCTCACGGCGCAGCGGGACATGCGTACCTCTCCTGCGATTACATCGCAGAAAATATTGCAATGCAACATCAATATCGTAAAAGCCGGAAAAACCGGCTAAGTTTCGGATTTTCCGGAGGTTTCCTGGTTTTTGGCGCGCCGATGTCAGCCGCCGAAGCCGCCGGCGCGCAGAAAGGCGTCTTCCTCGGTGGTGGTGACGCGGCCCAGCATGGCGTTGCGGTGCGGGAAGCGGCCGAAGCGGCTGATGATGTCGTGGTGGATTTCCGCATAGCGCAGGGTTTCGCCGCCCAGCGGCTGACAGAGCGCCACGCAGCGTATCTGCGCTTCGAGGTCTTCGGCGTGCTCCAGCGGCAGGTACATGAAGGGGCGCAGTTGCGGCTCGATGGCGAGGTCGTGGCCGAAGGCCAGCGCCTGCTCCGTATAGAACAGCGCCAGCGGGTCGGTGGCGAACATATGGGCGGTGCCGCGGAAGGCATTGCGCGGGAACTGGTCCAGCAACAGCAGCAGGGCCAGCGCGCCTTCAGCGGTATCCATCCAGGGGTCGCGTTCGCGCCGTGCGGCCGCCAGGTGGTCGGCAATGAAGGCCTGGCTGAAGCGCCTGTCGAAATCCGTATCCTTGGCGAACCACAGGGCGGGACCGGCTTCGCGCCAGAAGGCGATGACCTGGTCCGGTGTGGCGCTGGCTTGCTTATCGTGATCGAGCATGAAGACTCCCTGCGGAGGGTGGCATAGATATCCTTTGCCATCATAGCGGGATTTGCCGGCCAGGCGAGTCATGGATGGAGATTGTCGCCGCGGCGGTGAGCAACAGCGGTTACATATGCGTTCAGCGATGCAAATGCCGCACCCATTGCGAATACAGCGTGAACAGCGTCTCGCGCAGCGTCCGGGTCTTGTCTTCGAGGTCCGCCAGCGTGGCGCTGGGTGAACTGACGGCCGGATTGCCGGCGGCCAGCTCGCGCTCCAGCTGTGCGCCGTTGCGTTCCAGCGAGAGCTGCACCAGCGCCGGGGTCATTTCCAGGTGGGACTGCATGCCGATATGGATGCCGTCCAGCACGTAGCCCTGATGGGCACAGTGCGGGTTGGTGGCAATCAGCCGGGCGCCCGGCGGCAGCCGGGAGAAAGTGTCGCCATGCCACTGGAAGGTCAGCAGGCTCTGCCCTGCGTGGCAGCCCAGCCACTGCTCAGCCTGGGGATCGTCCGTGGCCGTGATCCGGCCCCAGCCGATTTCCGGACGGGGGTTGCGGCTGACTGCGCCGCCCAGGGCGGCGGCCATGATCTGGCTGCCGAGGCAGTGCCCGGAGAGCGGAATCCGCAAGCTGGCAGCCTGCCGGATCAGGGCCATTTCCTCGGCCAGCCAGGGCAGCGGATCATGCGCGCTCATATAGCCGCCCATGAAGATCATGCCGGCATAGGCGTCTGCCCGGGCGGGGACGGCGTCGCCATCGAGGATGCTGATCAGGCGGTGCGGAATGCCCAGTTCGTCCAGGATGGCGGGCACCGAGCCGGGCGCGCCGACTTCGGTATGCTGAAAAATCGCGACAGGTTTCATCAGGCGGATTCCATGGGCCTCGGGGTTGGGGGCGGGCTGGCCGTGACGGCCTCTTGCGGCATGCCGACGCCCAAGAGGCGTTGCAGCAGCGCGCCGTCGGTCGCCAGGTCACGGCTGGCGCCGGCATGGCAGACGGCGCCGCGTTCCAGCACGATCGCCTGGTGTGTCATGGACAGGGCCAGTACTGGATGCTGTTCCACGATGATGGAAGGCAGACCGTCTTCTTCGCACAGTTGCATGATGGCGCGCGCCAGCTCTTCCACGATGATGGGGGCCAGTCCTTCCATGGGTTCGTCCAGCAGCAGCATGCGCGGGTTGGTCATCAGGGCCCGGCCGATGGCCAGCATTTGCTGTTCGCCGCCGGACAGCTGGTTGCCGTAGTTGCCGCGGCGCTCCCGCAAGCGCGGGAACAGCTGATAGACACGTGCCAGGTGCCACGGGCCGGGGCGGGCGACAGTGCTCAGGTTTTCCTCGACAGTCAGGGAGGGGAAGACCTCGCGTTCTTGGGGCACCCAGCCCAGGCCGGCGCGCACCCGCCGGTGCGGCGCCGCCAGGGTGATATCGGCGCCGTGCCAGCGGATGGCGCCGCCCATGACCCGCGTATTGCCCATCAGTGTTTCCAGCAGCGTCGTCTTGCCGACGCCGTTGCGCCCGAGGATGGCAAGGCTTTGCCCGGCCGGCAGCGTCAGGCTGAGGCGGTCCAGGATGACGGCATTGCCATAGCCGGCCGTCACGGCGTCGAAAACCAGCGCATCAGCAGGCATGGGGAACTCCTGTCGTGCCGAGATAAACCTCCCGCACGCGCGGGTCGGTCATGATCTCCGCCGGGCTGCCTTCGGCCAGGATACTGCCGGAAACCAGGACGGAAATGCGTTTGGAGAAGCGGAATACCAGGTTCATGTCATGTTCGATGAACAGGATGCTGATGTCGTCGGGCAGGGCGGCGATGACTTCGAATAGCTCGCCGCTTTCGTCCTCCGGAATGCCTGCCGCCGGTTCGTCCAGCAGCAGGATGTGCGGCCTGGCGGCCATGGCCAGCGCGATTTCCAGCAGGCGCTGCTTGCCGTAGGCCAGTTCGGTGACGGGCGTCGTGGCGACGCCGTCGAGCCGCAGCCGGCCCAGCAGCTCATGGGCCTCGTCGTGGATGCCGGGCATGCGCCGCAGGCTGCGCCACCAGTTCGCGCCCAGCCCGTCGCGCTCGCAGATGGCCAGCACGATGGAGTCCAGCGGCGTCAGGCTGGGGAACAGCGTGTTGATCTGGAACGTGCGCACCAGGCCGACGCGGGCGCGCTGGTCGCAGGAGTGCTGGGTGATGTCTCGCGTGCCCAGCATGATGCTGCCGCTGCTGGGCCGCAGGACACCGGTCAGCAGGTTGATCAGCGTGGTCTTGCCGGCGCCGTTGGGCCCGATCAGGGCCTGGCGCGAGCCAGGTTCCAGCAGCAGATTGACGTCATTGACGGCGGCAAAGGCGCCGAATCGTATGCCCAGGCCCCGGGTTTGCAGGGGCAGAGTGCTGCCATGCGGTTTCATCGTGCTTTCCCCAGAGTGAACAGGCGCGAGAACAGGCCAAGAATGCCGCCACGGCCCAGCATGACCATGGCCATCAGGAAGATGCCGATCCAGAACATCCAGAATTCCGGGTTAAGTTCGGCAAAGGCGTCGTGCAGCACCATGTAGACGATGGCGCCTATCATGCCGCCATACAACCTGCCGGTGCCACCCAGCACCAGGATGATGAGGATTTCTGCCGAACGGTTGAAGCCGATGGACTCGATGCCGACGAATTGCGTGGTCTGGGCCAGCAGGGCGCCGGCGACGCCGGCAATGGCGGCCGAGAAGCAATAGGCCATGCGCAGCCGCTGTTCGACCGGTGAGCCGATGGCGCGCATGCGCTTGCGGTTGTCGTGGATGCCGCGCAGCGCCAGGCCGAAGGGCGAACGGATGATGCGGCGGGCCAGCAGAAATACCCCGAGCACGACGGCAAAGCTATAGAAGAAGGCTGTTTTGCCCCAGAGGTCGAACTCGAAATAGCCGAATACCGGCCACATTTCTATGCCTTGCAAACCGTCGGTGCCGCCGGTGATGCTGCTCAGGCGGTTAGCCAGTTCGGCCAGCAGCATGCACACGCCTATGGTGATCATCAGGCGCGCCAGATCTGAGCCGCGCACGACCAGATAGCTCAGCAGATAGCCCACCAGCGCGCAGACGGCGAAGGCCAGCAGCAGGCCGGAAAACGGTTCGGCCCAGCCGTGTTTGGCCAGCAGGCCGGCGGCGTAGGCGCCCAGGCCGAAAAAGGCGGCGTGGCCGACGGTCAGGATGCCGGCATAGCCGAGCGCGATATCCAGCGAGACGGCGAAGAGCCCAAAGATCAGGATCTGGCTCAGCAGCGTCAGGCGGTCGGGCAGCAGCAGGCTGCCGGCGGCCAGCGCCAGCCAGAACAGGGCTTCCAGCCAGGGCAGGCGGTCTTGGGGAATCGAGAGCTTTTTCATGCCAGCCCCTTGCGTGGAATGATGCCGTTGGGACGCAACAGCAGCAGTGCGACCATGAAGACGTAGATCAGGAATGAACCTGCCTCGGGCAGGTAGTATTTGCCGGCGACATCCACAATACCCAGCAGCAGCGCCGCGATGAACGGGCCGGTGATGGTGCCGGCGCCGCCGACGCAGACGACGATGAGGAAGTACACCAGGTATTTCAGGGCGAACGCGGGTTCCAGACCGATGACGCCCAGGCTCAGGGCCCCGCCTACCCCTGCCAGGCCGCAGCCGAAGGAGAAGGTCAGGAAGAACAGCCGTTTGACATGAATGCCGGTCCCGGCGGCGACGCGCTGATTGTCCACGGCGGCGCGCACCATGGCGCCGTAGCGGGTTTTATTGAGCAGCAAAAGCAAACCGCCCCAGATCAGCAGGCCGGCCAGCACCAGGAACAGCCGGTAGCGGCTGATATCCAGGCCTGGCAGGGCAATCTGGCCTTCCAGCGCGGCGGGCATGCGGAAAGGCTGCATGGACGGCCCGAACAGGTAGGTGATGCCCGCCGTGGCGGCAAAGACCAGGCCGATGGAAAACAGCACTTGATCCAGCGGGTGGGCGCGGTACAGGCGCCGGAAAAACAGTCTCTCCAGAATGGCGCCGCACAGGGCGGCCGCCAGGAATGCCAGAGCCAGCGAACTGAAGAAATCCAGTCCGTAGCGCTGCATCGCAAAGCTGGCGGCATAGCCGCCAGCCATGGCGAAGGCGCCGTGCGCGAGGTTGACGAAATTCATCAGCCCCATGGTCACGGACAGCCCGACGCTCAAAAGGAAGAGGAGCATCCCGTAGGCCACTCCATCGAAAATCACTGTCGCCATCGAGATGCTCCTGCCTTACTTGCCTTTGGCGGCGTCTGCCTTGGCAGGGTCTTTCACGTTCTCATAGGCGTCGAACTCGACGTTCACGAGTTTGCCGTCCACTTTGTCCGTCTTGCGGATATAGACCGTCTGCACGATGTCGCGGGTTTCCGGGTCGATCTGGATCGGGCCGCGCGGGCTTTCGAAACTCAGGCCGGCCAGGGCATCCATGACTTTGGTGCCGTCGGTGTCGCCGCCGGTCGCGGCCAGCGCCAGGTCATACGCGGCCATGGCGTCATAGGCGGTGGCGGCGAAATAATTGGGCCGCAGGGACGTGCCGAAGTTTTCCTCGAAATCGCGGATGAACTTCTGGTTCTTTTCCGACGGGTGGGCGTAGGAGTAATGGTGGCTGGTAATCAAATCCTGCGCGATGTCGCCAGTGGCATCCAGAAAGCTGTCGTCAGTGGCTTCGCCGGTGGCGAAGAGCTTGATTCCGGCCTCGCTCAGGCCGCGCTCTTTCCAGACGCGCAGGAACGCGGGGGGCATGACGCCTGAGGGGAAGAAAAAGAAGACGGATTCCGGCTTGGCGTCCTTGATGCGCTGGACATAGGCCGAGAAATCGGGGTTGGACATGGGCGTGCGGATTTCGCCCAGCACCTTGCCGCCGCCCGCTTCAAAGGCATTCTTGAAAGCCGTGTAGGCATCGGTGCCCGAGGCATAGTCGGCCACCACAATCATGGTTTCCTTCACGCCGTTTTCCAGCATCCAGCGCGCCATCGGGTCGGAAACCTGCTGCACTGTGAATGACAGGCGGGCGATATAGGGCGAGCTATTGGTGATGGCCGAGGACGATGCGTTCATGACCAGCACCGGCACCTTGGCCTGCGTGGCGATAGGGGCCACGGCATAGGCATTGGGGCTGAAATCCAGGCCGGTCAGCAATTGCACCTTGTCGCGGACCACCAGCTCCTGGGCGTAGCGCTTGGCCAGATCGGGCGCGGCACCGGCGGTGTCCTTGCGGATGATCTGCACCGGGCGGCCGGCAATCTTGCCGCCGTGTTCCTTGAGATACAGCTCGACGCCGGCATCGAATTGGCGTCCATAGTCGGCATAGGGGCCGGAGTAGCTGGCGATCATGCCTATTTTCAGCGGCTCTTCGGCCTGTGCCGGCAACCCGAAGGTTGCGCCAATACAGGACAGCAGGGCGGCGCCGATCAAGGTTCTCTTGCTCATTTTCATGGGGGAACTCCGTTGTGGCTGTTGGTGGACAAAGAAGGCGGGTGAATCGTTGTTGTGATGTCGGCAGACGCGTCAGGCGCTGGCAGCCAGATGCTTGAGATCGAAGGATTCGTCGCGCAGCATCTCCGGCGTGGCGGGAATCGCGGCGCTGATGAGTTTCCGGCTCAGCATATGCTCGCCGGGACGGTTGATGGAATGCGCCGCGGCAATGCGGCCGTTGCGCAGATAGAACACGCTGAAGCGGTCCGCGGCCATATCGCCGCGGATGACGGTTTCGTCGCCCGGCAGCGCCAGCCCGGCCATTTGCAATTTGAGGGCGAACTGATCGCTCCAGAACCAGGGCGCGCCGGTATAGGGTTCGGGCCTGCCCGCCAGCGCGGAGGCCAGGGCGCGGGCGCCGTCATTGGCGGCCTGAATGGACTCCAGGCGCAAGCGGCGCGGCATGCCGGGTACCTCGGGCTGCAAGGCATTGGCAACGTCGCCGATGGCATAGACATGCGGCGCATCGGTACGGCCCAAGGCGTCGGTGAGTATGCCGTTGTCGCAGGCGATACCGGCCTGGCGGGCCAGTTCGTCATTGGGCTGCACGCCGATGCCGAGCACGACCAGATCGCAATCCAGCACGCTGCCATCGGCCAGTTCCACGCCGGTGACACGGCCAGCCGCACCGCGCAATTGGCGGACACCCTGGCCCAGCCGGATATCCACACCGCCATCACGCTGTTTTTGTTCCAGATAACAGGCCATGGCGGCGGGCAGGCTGCGCGCCAGCAATTGGGGATGGGTTTCGATCAGCGTGACCTTCAGCCCGCGTCCCGTCAGCGCCGCCGCGGCTTCCAGGCCAATGAAACCGCCGCCGATAATGCAGGCGCGGCTGGCTCCGGACAGAGCGGCATCCAGGGCGAGCGCATCATCCAGTGTGCGCAGGTTATGCACCCCCGCCAGGCTGGCGCCAGGCAGGGCCAGCGTGCGGCAGCGGGCGCCGGTGGCCAGAGCCAGGCCGCCATAGCGCAGCGCTGAGCCATCGGCCAGGGAAAGTGTCTGGCGGCCCGGATCCAGGGCCACGGCACGCGTGCCCAGGCGCAGTTCTATGTCCTGTTCGCGGAAAAAATCCGGCCCTTTGAGCGCCAGGCTGGCCGCGCTGCTTTTGCCGCTTAGCAGGCCCTTGGACAGCGGCGGGCGCTGGTAAGGCGCATGGGCCTCGTCGCCCAGCATGATGATGGGCGCGTCATAACCCAGGCGGCGCAGGCTGTCGGCCAGCTGCGTGCCGGCATAAGAGGCGCCGACTATCACTAGCGGCGGCGGGCGCGAAGAGGATGACGCGGAGCCGGCGGGATTCATGACTGGCTCTCGGGGACGCGCACGGTCAGGCCGTCGAGCGCATCGGTCAGAATCAACTGGCAGCTCAGGCGGCTGCCAGGCTGGCGCTCGCTGGCCACGCCGTCCAGCAGTTCGTCTTCCATGTCGTCCGGCGCCGGCAGGCGGCTGATATCGGCATCGGCGACATAGACATGACAGGTCGCGCAAGAGCAACAGCCGCCGCACTCGGCATCTATGCCGCGTATGTTGTTGTGAATGGCGGTTTCCATGACGCTGGCACCGGCTTTGGCCGTAATGCTGCGGGTGCTGCCGTCTTTGAGGATGTAGTGGATGGTGGGCATGCTATCGCCTTAAAACATATCGAAGTATTCGCGCTGTTCCCACTCGCTGACTTCGAGGTTGAAACGGTCCAGCTCGGCCTGTTTGATATGGCAGTAGTAGTCGATGAAGGCCGGGCCGATCTGCTGGGTCAGCACGGTGTCCTGGCGCAGCGCGGCCATGGCTTCCGGCAGGGAGCGCGGCAGATTTTCCGCTGCGGTTTCGTAGGGGGCGTCGGCAGAGGGGCCGGGGTCCAGCTGGCGCGCGATGCCGTCCAGGCCGGAGAAAATCTGCGCCGCCAGGTAAAGGTAGGGGTTGGCGGTCGGTTCGCCCACGCGGTTTTCGATGCGGCTGGCATTCTGGCCCTGGCCGCCCAGCACACGCAGCATGGCGCCGCGATTGTCGCGGGCCCAGATGGCGCGGTCCGGCGCCAGCGAGAAGGGGCGGTAGCGCCGGAAGCCGTTGACCGACGGGCTGGCAAACAGGGCCGCGCCGCGCGCGTGCTGTTTGAGCCCGGCCAGGTAATGCATGCCGCAGGGGCTGAGCGGATGCTCATCGGTGTCCGGCATGAAGGCGTTGGCGCCATTATCCTTGCGGCACAGCGATTGATGCAGGTGCCAGCCGCTGGACATGACATTCGGGATGCGCGGCCGGCACATGAAGGTGGCGTGGTAGCCGTGGCGCAGGCAGATCTGCTTGATGGCGCTGCGCAGCAGCACCATGGTGTCCGCGGGGGCGAGGCCGCGGGTCGGGCCGAAGACCAGTTCGAACTGGCTGGGGCCGAATTCGATTTCCAGCGAATGCAGGGGCAAGCCCAGCGCCAGCAATTGCGTGCGCAGCAATTGCATCAGGTCATCGACCCGGTCATAGCGCAGCTCGGTCAGATACTGGTGGCCGTGCGTGAGCAGGGAAACGCGCGGCGGCTCACCCGGCTGGCCGGAGTCTTCCAGGCCCATGCGGGCATCGTCCAGCCGGAAAACATGGAATTCGACCTCCAGCCCGGCGATGAAATCCAGCCCCAGGGTATCCAGTTCGCGGATGGCGCGCTGCAGGATCTGCCGCGTGCCGAAGGGACAGGGCGTCCCGTCGCTCATATAGGCGTCGCACAGAATCCAGCCGGTGCGCGGCGCCCAGGGCAGCATGCAGAAGGTGGAAGGGTCTGCCACCAGGGTCACATCGGCGCCGCCCTGCAGGCCGGGAATGGCGAAGCCGCCATTGCTGGAGAACACGGGAAAGACCGTTTTATGCGAGGTGTCCTTGGCCAGCAGCGTGGACGTCAGGTTCACCCCGTTGCGCAGCGCCGCGCCAGCCGCTGCCGCGACCAGTGTTTTGCCGCGCAGAATGCCGTGCTGATCCGGCCAGGCGAAGCGGACGGTGTCCACGCCGCCGGCGGCAAAACGCGCGGCAAGTTCATCTGCCTGACGTTGCTGGTCTTCCGACCAGAGATTGAAGCGTTCAACAAAACTGGCCATGTTGGCTACCCTTCTTTCAGGCCTGCAGGCGGGCGCTGGCCCAGTCGGAACCACGGCGGCGCAGGAGGTCGGCTTCTTCGCAGTACGCATCGGTGCGGTCGGCTTCGGCGACCCCGTCGATGGAAGGCGGGCCGTACAGGGCCGCGGCTTCTGCGGAATTGGGCTGCATGGGCACGGCTTCGCCGGACAGAGCGGCCTCAATGGCGCCGACCAGCATGCGGCGGTAGGCGATGATGCCCTTGTCGGTGGTGCCCAGGTGCTCGCGGGTGCGGTTCTGGATCGGGCCCAGCGATTCACAGGCCCATTGGTCATGCACGTTGATGTCCATGCCCATGCCGGTGTAGGTCTGGGTCAGTTGCTCTTCGACGTTGTAGCCATAGTTGTTGCGCTTGTTTTTGCGCGAGATGTAGTCCGGCAATTCGATGGTGGCCAGGCGTTGTTCGCGCATCTGCTGTTTGTCCACCGGACCGGCAAAGCTGGTGAAAATCGCGTACCAGTAGCAGTGCGTGTCGTCCACCGGCACATGCCACTGCGAGATGGTCATTTCGGTGCTCATGGGGATGACGAACGCCTGCGGGAAGATCACGTTGGTGACGCGGACATGGGTTTGCGTATCGGAGAGCGTGCGCAGCGTTGTCAATTGCATGCCGTAAGGGGCGGGATTGACACGGATTTCCGGGCGGTCGTATTCACGCAGCACCTGGGTGATGGCCAGTTCCGAATCAGCCGAAGCGCCGCGGAATTGCTTGCCGTAGCTTTCCGAGGTGTCTTCGTCTTCGAAGAAACGGTGCAGGAATGACGCGTGGGCGGGGTCCATGCCGACTTCCAGCGCCTGCAGCCAGTTGCATTCCCACAGCCCCTTGAAGGCGAAGGTGTGGCTATCGGGAGCGACGAAACAGTCGAAGTCGGGAAAAGCCGGGGGCTCGTCTTCGCCGATGTAGGCGAAGATGATGCCGCTTTTTTCCACGACCGGATAAGCGGCCTGCTTGATGCGGGTACAGAGCTTGCTGCCGGCGGGTTCTGCCGGGGTTTCCAGACAGTTGCCCTGGGCATCGAACAGCCAGCCGTGGAACGGGCAGCGCAGCCCGCCGTCTTCCAGGCGGCCGAAAGCCAGATCGGCGCCGCGGTGGGGGCAATCACGGTCCAGCATGCCCAGCTTGCCGTTTTCATCACGGAACAGAACGAAATTCTGGCCCATCAGTTTGACCGGGCGCAGCGGGCGCGGCCCTTGCAGCTCTTCGGCCAGCGCGACGGGCTGCCAATATTTCCGCAGCAGCGTGCCCGCCGGCGCGCCGGGGCCAACACGCGTGATGAAGTCATTTTGTTCTGCGCTGAGCATGGGAAATCCCTCCTGATGGATGCCTGGGTTTATTCGCAAGCAGTGGTGTTTTGTATTCCACTGTATGCAGCGGTATGCAATGAAAAATAATTTAAGCAGGCAAGGACGAGAGGTCAATGTATTTTTTTGGTCTGGTGATTTCTCATTGCGTGAATATTCAAATAAAAAAATCACTGCATGGAGAGTGGGAGGCAGTCATGGCGATACTCTCCCTGAGCTTCGTATTCGTTGGCTTGAGGCTTATTTCCGGGAAAAATGAATTTATTGTTCGAGTTGCCTGATTGAGAAAACGAAATTTTTTGACAATTAGGGATTTCGAGTATCTTTGTTTTTGCTCATTGTTGGTTTTTTGTATTTCATTGTTTTTATTGATTATTTTTGTTCCACTGGGTGTTGTTTTTGATAATGGTTTTTATTTTTCATTGTATTGATGGGCGCTAAAAAGCCAGGGAAATGACCGGTTCTGGTGCAATGGAAATAGCGTGATGCCATTTTTTGGGTCATTTTTTATTATCGGAAAATGCCTGTTTCTGGTGCGCTTCAATTTTTAATTGCATCGGCTTGGTGCAATACGGGAAATGGCCGTTTTTCGGCGCACGTTTTTTTGTCTTCAGGGGTGGTTGGCGGTGAAGTTTGTCGGAATGAGAAAAGACAGAAATCCGAAGAATTCGGGCGATTTTTTATGGATTCTGCTAAGAAATGGCGATTTTCGTCTGGAATCCACGGAAGATCTGCAGGTTTGTCGCCGTTGCCTGAGCCTTAATCACTGATATTCCAGGGTTTTTGATCGGTATACTTGCAGCTATGTTCTGGTGCAGGATGTTTTTCACTGTATGCAGTCAGGTGGCGCTTCGTAGGCGCAGGCGGCAGTGCGCCTGAATGGTGCGTTGCGGCGGTCGCTGGTGCGGCCATCGGTTATCCTGCTGTACTTTTATGCATGCAAGGCTGGTCGCCTCATTTTCGGGCGCCGGCATGTCGGGGGAGCCTCTGGCTCCCGTTCTGCGTGGACGCTAGGCGTGGCTGAATATGGACTCTCAACAATCTAGGGTGCTGGTACAACTCAGGGACATGATCCTCAAGGGCGAGTTCGTGCCCGGCGAGCGGCTGGCCGAAGTGCCCCTGGCTGAAAAGCTGGGTGCTTCGCGTACCCCGGTGCGGCTTGCACTGACCAGCCTGGAACACGAGGGCCTGATCGAATCGGCACCTGGCGGCGGGTACCGCATGCGCCAGTTCACCGCGCGCGAAATTGCCGATGCCATCCGCCTGCGCGGCCTGATAGAAGGGTTTGCGGCCCGCCTGCTGGCGGAGCAGGGGGCGCCGCGCCAGTTGCTGCGCGAACTGCAGGAATGCCTGGATGACGGCGATCGTGTGGTCTACAAGGCGCAGATGGACCTGGACGACTATGCGGCCTATGTCGAAATGAACGACCGTTTCCACCGCTTGATTCTCGAAGGCTGTGGCAATGTCATGTTGACCCGCATGCTGGAGCTGTTGGTAGGGCAGCCATTCGCGGCGCCCAGTGCCATGCTGCCCATGCAGTCCAATATGGAAGAAGGGCAGCAGTGGATGCAGCATGCCCACCGCACGCACCATGCCATCTTCCAGGCCATCGAACGGGGGCAGGGCTACCGGGCGCAGGCGCTGGGTGAGGAGCATGTGGAGATTGCCCGCATGAATCTCGAATATGCGCTGGAAAAGCCGGAACTGGCGGTCGAGCTGATGCCCAGTATGCGGCTGGTGGATACCAAAGGGCGCCTGTAAGACCAGGATGGTGTGGTAGCAGTGCCTTCAGGGGCAGATCAGGGGCTAAAATCCGCAAGTCCGGGAAAACCGGACTGCCTTGTTGGGTTGCGCCCTGCATTTTTGAATCTGACTCCGGGGAATACGAGAGTGACTTCCGCCTTGCACCAATCTTCCATTACGTCGCTGCCTTTGCTGGGCCGTGGCAAAGTTCGCGATATGTACGCCGTCGGTGACGACAAGCTGCTGATCGTCGCGAGCGACCGTATCTCGGCGTTCGACGTCATTCTTGATGATCCGATTCCGGGCAAGGGCCAGGTGCTGACGTCGATGACGGAGTTCTGGCTGAAGAAGCTGGCGCATATCATGCCCAACCACTCCACCGGCGTGGACCCGGAAAGCGTGGTGACGCCTGCCGAGCGCGAGCAGGTGCGCGGCCGTGCCGTGGTGGTCAAGCGCCTCAAGCCGATTCTGGTCGAGGCTGTGGCACGCGGCTACATCATCGGTTCGGGCTGGAAGGACTACCAGGCCACGGGTGCGATCTGCGGCGTCAGGCTGCCGGCCGGCCTGCAACTGGCCGACAAGCTGCCGCAGCCGATTTTCACGCCGGCCGCCAAGGCCGAGTTCGGCTCGCACGATGAAAACGTCGATTTCGCGTATGTCGAGAAGGCCGTGGGCGCCGAGCTTGCCGCCCGCATCCGCGACGCAGCGCTGCGTCTGTACAGCGAAGCTTCTGAATATGCAGCCACGCGCGGCATCATCATTGCCGACACCAAGTTCGAGTTCGGCCTGGACGACGATGGCGTACTGCACTTGATGGACGAAGTGCTGACGCCGGATTCCTCGCGCTTCTGGCCTGCGGATTCCTACCGCGCCGGCACGAATCCGCCGTCCTTCGACAAGCAGTTCCTGCGCGACTGGCTGGAAAGCCAGCCCTGGGACAAGACCCCGCCCGCGCCGCGTCTGCCGGCGGAAGTGGCGGAACAGACGGCGGCCAAGTACCGCGAAGCGCTGGAGCGCCTCACACAGGGTTGATCCCTGCGGTTGGCGCTGCCCTCGCAGGCGGCGCCGGCTTTCGGTGGCCGGCGGTTGTCGCCGCTGCGCCACGTATCCCGCACGCTGTGCCGCGCTGCCGCAACAGGCAGGCCTGATCTTCGCGGTAGCCGCCGGCCTGGCGGTAGAATAGCGGATTACCAATTCTTTTTTCCGCCACAGCGGGCGATGCACCGCGGGCCGATGGCATTTTCCCGCCATGCCGCATGCCAGCCCTGGCGCGAGGCTTTCCTGACATGACCATTGAATTCGATCCTCCGTTGCGCGCCGATGCCGTCGTCGGCGTCGTCATGGGGTCTTCCAGCGATTGGGACATCATGAAGCAGGCCACCGACATGCTGGACGCATTCGGTGTTCCTTATGATGTTCGCGTCGTTTCGGCCCACCGCATGCCGCTGGATATGGTCGCCTATGGCGCAGCCGCCAGCGCTGCCGGATGGCGCGGCATCATTGCTGGCGCGGGCGGTGCAGCCCACCTGCCGGGCATGCTGGCCGCACTGACGGAAGTGCCGGTTTATGGCGTGCCCGTGCCTTCGCGCTACCTGCGCGGTGAAGATTCGTTGCTGTCCATCGTGCAGATGCCCAAGGGCGTGCCGGTGGCCACTTTCGCCATCGGCGAAGCGGGCGCGGCCAATGCCGCGCTGCACGTCGTGGCCGCGCTGGCGACTACGGACGCTGCGCTGCGCGAGCGCCTGCTGGCGTTCCGCGCCAAACAGACCGGCCAGGCGCGTGCCATGGTCGTGCCGCCCGCGGCGCCCTGAACCTAAGCCGGATGGCATCAATGAGTACCGAGCAAGTGAACAACAATCGAAATATAGGCGTAACGCCGGTTCTGCCGGGGCAGTGGCTGGGCATGCTGGGCGGCGGCCAGCTGGGACGCATGTTCGTGCATGCGGCGCAGGCCATGGGCTATCGCGTGGCGGTCCTCGACCCGGCGGCAGATTGCCCCGCAGCACAAGCAGCTGACCGCCATATCCAGGCCGCCTACGATGATGCGGCCGCATTGGATACCCTGGCGGCGCTGTGCGCGGCCGTCACAACTGAATTCGAAAACGTGCCGGCCGACAGTCTGCGCCGGCTGGCGGCGTGTACCCGTGTGGCCCCCTCGGGCGACGCCGTCGCCGTGGTGCAGGACCGCATTGCCGAAAAAGATTTCCTCGCGAGCCAGGGCATTGCCGTGGCGCCCTACGCCGCGATTCATTCTGTGGCGGATCTCGATGGCGCTGCCGATGCCTTGTTTCCCGGCATCCTCAAGGCGGCGCGCCTGGGCTACGACGGCAAGGGCCAGGCCCGTGTTGCCAACCGTGCTGAAGCGCGGGCGGCCTTCGAAGCCTGGGGCGGCGTGGCCTGCGTGCTGGAAGCGCTGCAGCCGTTGAACCATGAAATTTCCGTGGTGCTGGCACGCGGCACGGATGGCGCGACTGCCGTGTTTCCGATCGCGCGCAATGTCCATGAGCAGGGCATCCTGGCGGTAACCACGGTCGGCGCGCCGGCAGATGCCAATCTGGTGGCACAGGCGCAGGATGCCGCGCGCCGCGTGGCCGAAGGCCTGGCGTTCCAGGGAGTGCTGTGCGTGGAGTTCTTCGTGCTCGATGATGGCCGTCTGCTGGCCAATGAAGTCGCGCCCCGTCCGCACAATAGCGGCCACTTCACCCAGAATGCCTGTCATGCCAGCCAGTTCGAGCAGCAGGTTCGTGCGGTCGCCGGCATGCCGCTGGGCAACCCCGGCACGTATGCGCCGGCCATCATGCTGAACCTGCTGGGCGATGTCTGGTTCCGTGATGGCGCCGCGCAGGCGATTGAACCCGACTGGGCAGGCGTGCTGGCCTATCCCTCGGCGCACCTGCATCTCTATGGCAAGCACGAGGCCCGTCCGGGCCGCAAGATGGGTCATATCAATGTCGTCGCGGACACGCTGGCGCAGGCACGCGCCGACGCGCAGGCCATCGCCCGCCTGCTGGGGATACCGCAGCCATGAGCCGACTCCCCAACGCCGAGGAAATTGCCGCCGCCGCACGCCAGCTGGCCGATGGCGGCCTGGTGGCTTTTCCGACCGAAACCGTTTACGGCCTGGGCGCGGATGCCGCAGACCCGGCGGCGGTGGGGCGTATCTATGCGGCCAAGGGCCGGCCATCGAATCATCCCGTCATCGTGCATATCGCGCCGGAAGCACAGTTGTCCGACTGGGCCAGGGATATTCCCCAGGTGGCGCGGGATTTGGCCGAGGCGTTCTGGCCCGGGCCACTGACCCTGATCCTCAAGCGCGCCGATGATGTTCCTGATGCGGTGAGTGGCGGGCAGGACAGCGTGGGCGTGCGTTGCCCCTCGCATCCGGTGGCGCAGGCGCTGCTGCGCGAATTCGCCCGTCTCCGGCCGGGGCAGCGTGCCGGGGTCGCGGGGCCGTCCGCCAACCGTTATGGCAAGGTGTCGCCTACTCGGGCCGAGCATGTGCGCAGCGAGTTTCCCGCTCAGCTTGAAGACGGGACGCTGCTGGTGCTGGAAGGCGGCGCATCGGATGTCGGTATCGAATCAACCATCCTGGATGTTTCCAGGGTGCAAGAAGGCGTGGGGCCGGTTCTGCTGCGTCCTGGCCATATCACGCCGGAACAGATCGCCAGCGTGACGGGCAGCCTGCCTGCGCGCCCGGATGCGCAGGCGCCCAGGGCATCCGGTACGCTCAAGGCGCATTATGCGCCGTTGACGCCCGTGCGCCTGTGCGACAGCGGCACGCTGGCCGCCTTGCTGGCGGAACGCGCCGCCGGTGCGGCGGGGCCGGCGCTGGCCGTGCTGGTCCATGACCCGTCAGGTATTGCGCCGGCATTGCGCGGCAACGTGCCCGGTATTGCCTGGCGCCATGTGACGGGTGGTCCGGATGCCTATGCGCGCCAGTTGTATGCCTTGCTGCGTGAGCTTGATGCGGGTGGCCATCAGGCCATCCTGGTCCAGCGTCTGCCCGAGGATAGCAGTTGGGATGCCGTGCGTGATCGGCTGGGACGTGCGGCGGCCGCGTTTGAATGATGGATGCGAACAGGCCGCCCGATGGGCGGCCTGTCGTGATGCTTGCAAAGGCGCTGGGGTTTGCCAGCGCTTTTTTTATTGATTGTTGCGTGCGTGGATCAGCGTCTGGATGTGGCGCTCCATGCGGTCAGCATCCGGTTCGCGGCCGGTGAAGAGACGGAAGGCATCGACGGCCTGGCCCACAGCCATGGCAGTGCCAGCTACGGTGCGGCAGCCTGCGCGCTTGGCGGCTGCGAGCAGCTCGGTTTCCAGTGGCGAATAGACGATTTCCGATACCCACAGGCCGGGATGCAGCAGCGCAGCATCCAACGGTAGGCCAGGCAGTTTCGCCATGCCGGTCGGGGTGGCATGCACCAGGCCGCAGGCACCTTCCAGCGCGGCAGCGGCGCTGGCTTCCGCTCGTGCGGCATGCGTGCGGTATTGGCGGTTGAGTTCAGCCGCCAGCGCGCCGGCACGCTGCGGGTCGGCATCGACGATGCGCAACGAACGCGCACCCATCTGAATGATGGTATGGGCGATGGCAGCGCCCGCGCCGCCCGCGCCCAGCAGGACGACATGATCCAGGTTGGCATCCGGTAAATGACGCTGGATGCCCCAGCGCCAGCCTGAGCCATCGGTATTGTGGCCATGCAGCTTGCCGTCGCGGATGACCACGGTATTCACCGCACCCATGGCTTCGGCGTCGGCCGACAGGCTGTCTAGCAGGGGCAGGATGATCTGCTTGCATGGATAGGTAATGTTGAGCCCGGCGAAATCCATGACGCGGGCCGCTTCCAGCAGCTCAGGCAGCGCGCCGTCCTGGCGCGGCGAACGATCCAGGTCGATAAGCTGGTAATGCAGTTTCATTCCCTGGTTGCGTGCTTCTTCCTCGTGCAGCGCGGGCGTCATGGAAAGCTGGATGCCGGAGCCGATGAGGCCGAGCAGATAGCTGGCACGCGGAGCGGAAGACTGGGCCTGGAGAGCGGAAGGGATCTGGGACATGATTCGTCTGGGTAGTGGGTGCGCTGCCTGGATTCAATAATATACGAACTAGTTAGTTCTATATTTTGAGGGATAAAAGCGATAAGCACAAGAACGCAGAGAGGGGCTTCAAGGCCGGGATATCCCGGAATGGCAGCCTGGAAAAAGAACAGGGCCGCATAAGCGGCCCTGGGAAAAATCAATCCATGTCGGGGTGGCGGCGCACGTAGCGGATCATCATGTCCACCGCCTCCTCGCGCCTGGCGGCCTGGATCGCGGGGTCGCTGAAATCACGCTTGAACACCAGCGAAAACGTGCTCTGGTTGGACGCATTGAAGAAGCACAGCGCGCTGATCGAGTGGTGCAGGTCTATGGGCAGCAGGCCGGGGCGGAACAGGCCTTGCGCGACGCCACGCTCGTAGACGGCGCTGACCGAATTGATGGCCGGGATGTTCAGTTCCTGGATGATGCGGGAACGCGCCAGATATACGCCGTTATGGATGTTCTCGGTCATCACCAGGCGCACGAAGTCCGGGTTCGAATAATGGTAGTCGAAGGTGAATTCCACCAGGCGGCGCATGGCCGCCTGCGGGTCCAGGTCATCGAGGTGCAGTTCGTTTTCGATGCTGCGCAGGCGCCGGTAGACCGCTTCGAGCACGGCCACGTACAGGCCTTCCTTGTTCTCGAAGTAGTAATAGATCATGCGCTTGCTGGTGCGCGTAAGCGCCGCGATCTCGTCGATGCGCGCGCCGGTCAGGCCCTTGCGGGCGAACTCCTGCGTCGCGACCTCGATGATGTCCTGCATGGTCCTTTTGGGATCATTGGTACGGCCGGTCTTGTTCTTGCCCTTGGGCTCGGGACGCGGCGTAGCGTCGGACGGCTGGGTCATGGCGCTTCCCGGCGTCAGCGGAAGACAACCGTACGGTTGTTGTTGAGCAGGATGCGGTGCTCAACATGGCTGCGCACGGCACGCGACAACACCAGCGATTCGATGTCGCTGCCCACCTGGGTGAGATCCGAGGGGGTGAGGGTGTGGTCCACGCGAGCGATGTCCTGCTCGATGATGGGACCTTCGTCCAGGTCTTCCGTGACGTAGTGAGCGGTGGCGCCGATGATCTTGACGCCGCGCTGGTGCGCCTGATGGTACGGGCGCGCACCCTTGAAGCTGGGCAGGAAGCTGTGGTGGATGTTGATGGCGCGGCCGGACAGGGCGCGGCACAGTTCGGGCGACAGGATCTGCATGTAGCGCGCCAGGACGACCAGATCGACTTTCTCGGCGGCGATGATGTCCAGGATCTGCTGTTCCTGCTGCGCCTTGGTGTCCGCGGTGACCGGCAGGTGATGGAAGGGGATGCCGTATGAGGCCGTCAGGTTGGCGTAGTCATTGTGGTTGGAAACCACGGCGGCGATGTCCACTGGCAGCTGGCCGCTGCGCGTGCGGAACAGCAGGTCATTGAGGCAGTGTCCCTGCTTGCTGACCATGATCAGCAGGCGCGAACGACGCTGGGCATCGTGCAGCTGCCATTCCATGGCGAATTGCGAACCGACCTGTTCCATCTGGCTGCGCAGTTCCGCGTGATCGCTGCCGATGGGTTGGCGGAAGTGCACGCGCAGGAAGAAGCGCTGCGTGTCTTCGTCGCCGAACTGTTGCGAATCGAGGATGTTGCAGTGATGGCGGTACAGCAGTTGGCTGACGTGATAGACGATGCCGGTGCGGTCAGGGCAGGAAAGGGTCAGTATGTAGTCTTGGTGCGACATGGTCGGCAATATTGTTATGAATGGGCGGCGGTGGCGGCCGCTTGTTACAGGCAAAGTCCGGCGCCGAGGCAGCGGCGCGCGGGTTCAGGCGGCAGCGCCGACGGCAGGCGTCAGGCTGAAGTTGCCGCGATGATAAATCAAAGGCGCATTTTCGCCATGGGCGCAGCGTTCAACTTTGCCGATCAGTACCATGTGATCGCCGGCGGCATGCTGGGAATGCGGGCGGCATTCCATCCACGCGGCACAATCCGGGCCCAGCCAGGGTGTGCCTGCCTCGGTGCGCAGATCCTGCAGACCGTCATAGCGCGCTTCGCTGGGGCCGCGGGCAAAGCGCATGGCGAGTTCCTGTTGCTGGTGCGACAGGACATTGATCACATAGCGTTGGCCGTTGGTGAACAGGTCCAGCAGGTGCGAGGATTGCATCAGGCTCCAGAGCACCAGGGGCGGCGCCAGAGACACCGAATTGAACGAGCTGATTGTCACGCCGACGGGCTTGCCGTCGGGCAAGGTGGTGGTGATGACGGTCACGCCCGTCGCAAAACGGCCCAGTGTGGCGCGGAAGTGGGCGGAATCGAAATCGGGCTGGTCAGAGGTCATGGTTGGGGGCTTGCAGGGTAAAGCGCGAGAGCGCATGGGCCGTCGCGCGCACGGCGGAGATCGGGCAGGCAGGGGCGCAGGCCCCTGGTGCTTCAGGGGGCCAGGCGGCGGACGGCCCACTGGCCGTCGGCCTGGCGTTCATAACGCAGCCGGTCATGCAGGCGCGAAGGACGGCCTTGCCAGAACTCGACGGCTTCGGGGCGTACCAGGTAGCCGCCCCAGTGCGGTGGACGCGGCGGCTCATCGCCGTACTTGGCGCGGGCGGCCTCGAAGGCGGCTTCCAGGGCGTCGCGCGTTGTGGTGCTGCTTTGCTGCGAGGCCCACGCACCCAGGCGCGAATCCAGCGGCCGGCTGTGATAGTAGGCGTCAGATTCGGCATCCGGCAGCCATTCAATGGTGCCTTCGATGCGAACCTGGCGCTGCAGCGGTTGCCAGAAGAACAGCAGGCAGGCGCGTTGTTGCGCAGCGAGTTCCTGGCCCTTGCGGGATTCGCGGTTGGTGAAGAAGGTGAAGCCGCGCTCATCGACGCCCTTGACCAGGACGATGCGGGCATCCGGACGGCCTTGGGCATCGGCCGTGGCCAGTGTCATGGCGTTGGGTTCCGCGACCTCGCCCTGCTGGGCTTGCTGGAACCAGCGTTCGAATTGTTCGAGGGGAGTCGGGGCGAGATCCTGTTCCAGCAGGGTGTCGCGGCTATAAGTCTGGCGCAGGTCGGCAATAGACATGATGCGGCGTCATAGATGAGAGTCGGGATATCCCGAGTGTATAACGGCGGGCGCGCCTGGGGCAGCAAAGCACGGGCGCGCACCGGCTTTTACCGGCCAGGACCCGGGGGGCCTGGCCGGTGGATGGATGGGAGACGTTCTCAGGCTGCCAGCGCCTGGCGGGCGCGCAGCGCAGGTTCCAGGCGGTAGGCCAGCTGGTCGAGGCGGGCGTCGCGGATATTGGCCTGGCGCAGCGCCTTGGCGGTTTCAAGCACGTAGTCCGAGCACGGGCCGCAGGAGCCCGACGCATTCAGGATGATGGAAACCTGTTCTTCCTGGCTCAGGCCGGTGATATAGCCCGGATGGCTGCGATTCATCACGAAGGACAGCGCACGGATATCGCCGTGTTCGCTGCGGCAGCGCAGCCAGCGCGGCTGGTAGCAGCCGGTGGACATCTCGCGTTGCCACAGGCGCGGGAAGACGTTGTCGATCTGGCTGGCCTCGATGCGGTAGGCCATGCCGCGGCAGGAACCGCCCAAGTCCAGTCCGAATACCAGGCCGGGTTGCTCCGGCGTGCCGCGGTTGATGCAGGACCACAGGCACAGCGCACGGTGATGCCCCACCAGGGTGGCGGCACGGCGTTCGACAAACTGGAAGTCGGGGCGCCAGATCAGCGAGCCATAGGCGTAGATCCATATATCTTCGCCAGGGGCGCGCTGAGACAGCAGCGCATCCTGCGATGCCTGCAGCTGTTCTGGTGTCCAGAGCGGAATGTGGGCGGAGCGGGCTCCGGTCATGACAAGGGTGGTCACGGCGATAGGCGATCAGGTAATGACTGGCAATCTGGTTCCCGCCGCAGCGGAAAACCGGGCTTTTCGCGCCGCTGCAAGCAGGATGTGGCATGCTGCAACGCGGCGTATGAGCATAAAGATAGTCCTCTAATGCATGAATTGGATATAAATAATGGTTATATAAAGATTATTTTTACCTTGATGCAAGGATATAAGCGGCTTGCGCGGCAATAACGCGTGCGCGCGTCTGGGCCCGGCAGTGCCTGCAAAGCGGGCGCCAGGGCTGCTGCGCGTGCTTTGCACAGACTTCCCATGTTGCGTTGGAGCGGCTTGAGCCTGGGGGGCGGCGCATCGGTGATCGTGGCGCGAGTGGGGGGCCGGTGGGCAGGCGCTTGTGGGCAATACAGTGAAATGGTGGCGGGGAAACCACACTTTGGCGGCGCGTTGTCTGCTGTCCGGGCGGCGGGACGCTGCCGCTGCGCTGGGGCCAGGCCCGTGCGCGACATACAGGGCTGTTGCGGCAGCCGGTGCCGGGCGCTGCCGCATGCGACCGGGCACTTGAGGTCTGGCACTTGGGGCGAGCACGAGTGGCCAGCCACTTAAGTATGATACGTGTTTTCGCTGCCTTGAATGGCAGTAACCGGATAAAGCGGTGACGGGATGGCAGAGCAGAAGAGGTTCCGGAAGCGGGGCCGATGGGCGGGGGCGGCGGTGCTGCTTTTGCTGCTGGCGTGGTGGTTGTGGCCGGGAGCGGACGAAGGCGCCAGCTATGTCACGGCGCGCATGGCGCGAGGGGATATCCAGAACGAAGTCCTGGCCAGCGGCATTCTGGAGGCGTCCGAGCAGGTCAGCGTGGGCGCCCAGGTATCGGGGCGCATCGAATCCCTGAAAGTGAAGCTGGGGGACCCGGTAGCGAACCAGCAACTGGTTGCGCAGATTGATTCGCTGCCGCAGCAGAACGCGGTGCGCAAGGCGACGGCTGCGCTGGAACTGGCGCAGGCCCAGGTTGCGGCGCGCAATGCGCGCCTGAGCCAGGCGCAGCGCGATTACGACCGCCAGCAGCAACTGGCGCGTACGGGATCGGGCACGCGCGAAGGGCTGGATCACGCCAAGTCGGCGCTGGACGTGGCGCAGGCCGAGCTGGTGCAGGCCCGGGCGCAGCTGGACCAGGCGCGTGTGGATATCGACAGCGCACGGGTCGACCTGGACTACACGCGCATTACCTCGCCCATGGATGGCGTGGTGGTGGCGATTGTTGCCAAGGAAGGACAGACCGTCAGCGCGGTGCAGCAGGCGCCCACCATCATCAAGGTGGCCGCGCTGGATTCCATGACCGTCAAGGCGCAGATTTCCGAAGCCGATGTCGTGCGCGTGCGGCCTGGCATGGCGGTGCGCTTTTCCATCCTGGGCGAACCGGGCAGGGAATACCGCGCCCTGTTGCGCGCCGTCGAGCCGGCGCCCGAGGCGCTGATCATGAAGGACGACTCCCATGCCGTCACTACCGGCACTTCCAGTACCAGTGCCGCCGTCTATTACAACGGCCTGTTCGATGTCGACAATCCTGAAGGCGCGCTACGCATAGGCATGACCGCCAAGGTTGGTATCGTCTTCGAGGAAGCCAGCGATGTCTGGCTGCTGCCTTCGGCCGCCGTGGTGCGCCGTGAAGGCGCGGGCAAGGCTGTCGTGCGGGTGCTGGATGCCAAGGGCACGGCGGTGGAGAAAGTGGTGCAGGTGGGCATGGATAACAAGGCCCATGTGCAGATCATCGACGGGTTGGACGAGACGGACGAAGTCATTGTCGGCGAAGCCGCCCGCAAGACTGGCGGCGGGTTGAAGGCACCGCATGGCCCGCCGGGAGGCCGCTAAGTGGGCGCGCTGCTGGAACTGCAGGACGTCTGGCGCGAATTCAACGCCGGCGAGGAAACCGTTGCCGCGCTGCGCGGCGTTTCATTGCGCATAGAGGCCGGCGAAATGTTGGCCATCGTCGGGGCGTCGGGCTCGGGTAAATCCACGCTGATGAACGTGCTGGGTTGCCTGGACCGTCCGTCGCGCGGCAGTTATTGCGTGGATGGCCGGGACACGCGCCAGATGGATGCCGATGAACTGGCGGCGCTGCGCCGCGAGCGCTTCGGCTTCATTTTTCAGCGCTACCACCTGCTGCCGGCGCTGGATGCCTTGGCCAATGTGGAAATTCCGGCGGTCTATGCCGGCGCCAGCGGCGCCCAGCGCAGTGCCCGCGCAGCGGCCTTGCTGCAGCGCCTGGGCATGGGCGATCGTCTGTCGCACCGGCCGGCGCAACTGTCCGGCGGCCAGCAGCAGCGCGTGAGCATCGCCCGCGCCCTGATGAATGGCGGCGAGGTCATCCTGGCCGATGAACCGACCGGTGCGCTGGATACCCATTCCGGTCGCGAAGTCATGGATATCCTCAAGGCCCTCAATGCAGCAGGGCATACGGTGATCATCGTGACGCATGACATGGGCGTGGCCGCCCATGCGCGGCGCATCATTGAGATCAGCGATGGCGCCATCGTGGCCGATCGCAAGACGGAAGCCGTCCAGGATGCCGAGGCTGTGCCTCAGGTGGCTGCCGTTGCGGCCCCGCAAGGACAGGATGGGCTGCTGCCGGCGCAGGCGCCGCGCCGCCAGGGCGCCGGGTGGCTGACGCGTTTTGCCGAGGCGCTGCGCATGGCCCTGGTGTCACTTAATGCCCACCGGCTGCGCGCGGCCCTCACCATGCTGGGCATCGTCATCGGCATTGCCGCAGTCGTGTCCGTCGTGGCGCTGGGTCAGGGTACGCGCGACAAGGTGCTGAGCGATATCAATGCCATGGGCACCGATACCATCCAGATATTCCCAGGGCAGGGTTTTGGCGATGAACGTGCCGGAGAGATCCGCACTCTGGTGGGTGCGGATGCCGAGGCGCTGGCCGGGCAGCTATATGCGGACAGCGTGACGCCGGATGTCAGCCAGACGGTCGGGTTGCGCTATGGCAATGTGGCGCGGCTGGGCGTCGCGGCCGGGGTCGGGGACCAATATTTCCGCGTCAATGGCCTGGCCTTGCAGGCCGGGCGTATCTTCGATGGTGAAAGCATACGCACGATGGCGCAGGAGGCCGTGATAGATGCCAACACCCGCCGCGAACTGTTCGGCGACGAGGACCCGCTGGGCAAGACCCTGTTCCTGGGGCAGCTGCCTGTCCGCGTGATCGGTATCGTTGCCGAGGGCGACAGCGTCTTCAATGGCATGGGCGGAGAGAACTTGCGGGTGTGGATTCCTTATACCGCTGCGATGGCGCGCCTGACCGGCAGCCAGTCGCTGCGCAGCATTACGGTGCGCGTGGACGATGCCTTCGCGGTGGAAGATGCCGAAAGGCAGATCGTGGCCTTCCTGGAGCAGCGCCACGGCGTGCGCGATTTCTTCACCTTCAATATGGATTCCATCCGCCAGACGGTGGAGCGCACCACGCGCGCGCTGACCCTGCTGATTTCCACCATTGCCCTGATTTCCCTGGTGGTGGGCGGAATCGGCGTGATGAACATCATGCTGGTTTCGGTAACGGAGCGCACCCGCGAGATCGGCGTGCGCATGGCCGTGGGCGCCAGGCGGGCAGACATCATGCGTCAGTTCCTGATCGAGGCGGTGCTGGTGTGCCTGCTGGGTGGCCTGGCGGGCATTCTTCTGTCGTTGGGGCTGGGTGAGCTGGTGCGGCGTGCCGGCATCGGGCTGGAAATGATCTATTCAGTGCCGGCCATGTTGACGGCTTTTGCCAGCGCCACGGCCATCGGCGTGGTATTCGGCTTCCTGCCGGCGCGCAATGCGTCGCGGTTGGACCCGGTCGAAGCGCTGGCGCGGGATTGAGCCGGCGTGGGAAAATAAAGCCATGAACGATATTGCAGAGCATACCCAGGCTGGCGAGGCAGATCCCGCCCGCCGTTTCGGCGGCCTGGACCGCCTTTATGGGCCGGGCGCGCTGGCGCGCCTGCAGGCCAGCCATGTCCTGGTGGCAGGCATCGGTGGCGTGGGTTCCTGGGCGGCGGAGGCGCTGGCCCGGAGCGGCATCGGCGCCCTGACGCTGGTTGACCTGGACCACGTGGCGGAGTCCAACGTCAACCGCCAGGTACACGCCCTGAGCTCAAGCCTGGGGCAGTCCAAGATCGAAGCCATGGCTGACCGTATCCGAGGCATCAATCCTGCTTGCCGCCTGACGCTGGTGGATGACTTCGTCGAGCCCGGCAATGTGGCGGCCTTGCTCGCCACGCACCCGGATGCCGTACTGGATTGCACCGACCAGGTGGCGGCCAAAATTGCCATGGCGCTGGAAAGCCGGCGCCTGGGCCTGCATTTCCTGATGTGCGGCGGCGCAGGCGGCAAGACCGATCCGCTGGCATTGCGCGCGGGCGATCTGTCGCGTGCCAACCATGATGCGCTGCTGGCCAAGATACGCAACAAACTGCGGCGCGAGCACTGTTATCCGCGTGCCGCTGTCGTGGCGGGCAAGGCGCCGCGTCGCATTCCCAATATGGGGGTGCAGGTATTGTGGCTGGAACAGCAGGCAGTGCTGCCGTCTGCCTGGATGCAGGCTGATGGCCTTGCCTGTGAGGCCGCCCCAGCGGCAGGCGCGGAGACGGCGCCGCAGGGGCTGTCGTGCGCGGGCTATGGTTCGGCGGTCATGGTGACGGCGGCGATGGGCATGGCGGCGTCGAGCCAGCTGGTGCAGCGCCTGCTGGCAAAAAAACCGGCCTGAGGGAAAGAGCTGCCTGCTGCCGGCGGGGGGGCTTAGAGTGTGAATCGCAGGCTGGACAGGCTGACGTCCACCCAGCCGCGCAGTGCATTGGACACGCGGATGGCACTAGCCTGGGCCAGGTCCTGGCGCGTGAGCACGCGTTCGACGGCCGCGCCGCTTTCCAGCAGCGCGCCGCGTTGGACACCCGGCAGCAGGCCGGAAGAGAGTGCCGGGGTATACCACTGGCCGTCATCGAGGCGCAGATAAACATTGCTGCGGCTGCCTTCGCACAGCTCGCCGCGCTGGTTGAAAAAGAGGACGTCGAACAGGCCGGGATGCCGGGCCAGCCAGGTGCCTGCCGGGGAATAGACCGGCCGTTGCGTGGTTTTGTGGCGCAGATAGGGTTCGTCGGGGTCCAGCTGGACATTGGCCAGGCCGACCTGCAGGCGCGGTTCCTGGGGCGGCAGCGGAGATGATTCTATGGTGTAGAGGCCGCTGCGCCAGAGCAGCAGCCGCAGGCGGTGGACTTCGCCGGGCAGGGATTGGGCGCAGCGCTTGAGCGCGCCGCCGATGTCACAGACCGGACAGACGTAGCCCAGCGCTTCGGCGGAAGCCCGCAGGCGCCGCATGTGCAGCGCCAGCAGCGGAATGCTGCCGTCAGGTTCCGTGCGCAGAGTCTCTATCAGTTGCGGCATGTCGTGGGCCCGGCGTAGGGGTTGTACGCGCCGACCAGCGCGACAAAACGCTGTCGTCGCGGCAGGCATCCAGGAGCAGGCGGGCCTTCCACAGGCACTCTTCCCATTCCATGGCGGCATCCGAATCATGCACGATGCCGCCGCCTACATGATAGGCGCCTTTGCCGGGCTCCGTCGATACCAGCGTGCGGATGGCCACGTTCAGCGAAAAATCGCCGCCGGGCGCAATCCAGCCGATGCTGCCGCAGTATTGCCCGCGCGGCCAGGGCTCCAGCGCCCGGATGCGCTGCATGGCGGCAATCTTGGGTGCGCCGGTGATGGAGCCGCAGGGGAACAGGGCGCGCAGCACGCGGCCCAGCGGCAGGCGGGGGGCATTGGCGTGGACGGTGGAGGTCAACGTCCAGACCGAGGGGTAGCGTTCCAGTTCGAACAGCGGATCGACCTGTACCGAGCCGGTGCGGGCCAGCCGCCCCAGATCGTTGCGCAGCAGGTCGACGATCATCAGGTTTTCGGCCAGGTTCTTTGCGCTGGCGCGCAGTTCCTGGCCCAGCGCGAAATCGGTGGCCGGGTCGGGGTGGCGTGGCGCCGTGCCTTTCATGGGGCGGCAGGTCAGGGCGTCGCCGGTACGCGCCACGAACAGTTCGGGCGAGAAGGATAGCAGGCGATAGTCGCCGTCCTCGATATAGGCGGCGTGGGCGCAGGGGTGGCGGCTGGCCAGCTGGCGGTAGAGGGTTTCCGTGTGGCCCTCGAACGTGACGTCCAGCGGCATGGTGTAGTTGATCTGGTAGACGTCGCCCTGCGCGATATGGGCGCGTACCGCTTCGATGCGCTTCAGGTAGTCGGCGCGTGCCTGCCGGGGCGTGATGGCCGTGATACCGGCGGCGCGCCCGGTGTCGGGCTGCCATGGCGCCTCGCGCCTGGCGGAATCGAACACCCAGGCCCGCAGCCTGGGGGCGGGCGGCTGGCGTGGTGCAGGCTGGACGGCACCGGGCAGCAGGCTGGGTTCCAGCCATTCTCCCAGTTCGTATTCCAGGGCCAGGGCTATCCATTTTTCATCGGCGCTGGCGGCATCCAGCATGGCCAGGGTGTCGTCCAGGGTTGCCGGGCTGGAGACGGCGAGCCTGGTAGGCTCGCCTTCCATGACGAGCGCACCGCCACCCAGGCGGTCTTCGAAACGGCAGTGCATCAATGCGTCTCCCGGTGCTGCGCCAGGACCCTGCCGGTATGGGAGTAGGCCTGGGCGGCCACCAACTGCGAAGGCATGCCCTGCACCACCAGTTCGCCGCCCTGGTCGCCGCCTTCGGGGCCCAGGTCCAGCACCCAGTCCGCCTGGGCGATCACGTCGAGGTTGTGTTCGATGACCACGACCGTATTGCCGGCATCGACCAGGCGGTGCAGGACGTCGATCAGCTTTTCCACGTCGGCGGTGGATAGCCCGACCGTCGGTTCGTCCAGCACATACAAGGTATGCGGCGCACGCGACGCCCGGCCGGTGCGGATGACGCCGGCGTCCATGCGGGCCTTGGCCAGTTCGGTCACCAGCTTGATGCGTTGCGCCTCGCCGCCCGAGAGCGTGGGTGAAGGCTGCCCCAGCGTCAGGTAGCCCAGACCAACGTCCTGCATCAGTTGCAGCGGCCGGGCGATGCGCGGGTGCGCGGCGAAGTAGCCTATGGCGTCATCGACTTCCAGCGACAGGACTTCGCCGATATGCTTGCCCCGTGCCTGCACTGACAGCGTATCGTGGTTGAAGCGCTGGCCGCCGCAGGCGTCGCAAGGCACCTTGATGTCGGGCAGGAAGCTCATTTCGATGGTGCGCATGCCCTGGCCTTCGCAGACCGGGCAGCGGCCGTCGCCAGTATTGAAGCTGAAGCGGCTGGCGTTCCAGCCGCGCAGGCGCGCCTCGCGGGTATCGGCGAACAGCTTGCGGACCTCATCCCAGAAACCCACGTAGGTAGCGGGGCAGGAGCGCGGAGTCTTGCCGATGGGGGTCTGGTCGACTTCCAGCACGCGGTCGATCTGCTGCCAGCCGTCTATCCCCTGGCAGTGGCGCCAGGCCTGGTAGTCCGGGTTGGCGGCGGCGAGCGCCAGCGCCAGGTTGTCGCGCAGGACGTCACGGGCAAGCGAGGACTTGCCGGAGCCCGACACACCGGTGACGACGTTCAGGCGGCCCAGCGGGAAGCGGGCGTTGACGCCTTTCAGGTTGTGCAGCCGAGCATCGCGCACGATCAGCGCCGGGGTGGCGCCGTCTACCGGCCGGCGGGCTTCGGCGGGGGCGGGCAGTGGCCGGGAGAGGAATCGTCCGGTGACCGAATCGGGGGCCGCCATGATGTCTTCCAGGGTGCCGGTGGCAACGACGCTGCCGCCGCGCACGCCGGCACCGGGGCCAATGTCGATGACGTGGGCGGCGCGCCGGATGGTGTCTTCATCGTGTTCGACGACCACCAGCGTGTTGCCGTTGCCTTCCAGGCGTTGCAGGGCATCGAGCAGGATATGGTTGTCGCGTGGATGCAGGCCGATGGTGGGTTCGTCGAGGATGTAGCACACGCCTTGCATGTTGGAGCCCAGCTGGGCTGCCAGCCGGATGCGTTGCGCTTCGCCGCCGGATAACGTGGGTGCGCTGCGGTCCAGTGTCAGGTAGCCCAGGCCGACCTCGCGCATGAAGCGCAGGCGAGCCCGGATTTCCGCCATGATGTCGCGGGCGACTTCGGCATCGCGGCCCGTCAGGTTCAATTGCTGGAAGAACTGGTGCGCTTCGTTGACCGACAGGGCTGCGATATCGGCGATGTTGCGGTCCTGCCAGCGCACCGCCAGCGCGATGCGGTTCAGGCGCTTGCCGTGGCAGTCCGGGCAAGTGACGGCCTCGCCGTCGGCTTCGGTCCAGGCAAGTTCTTCGCCGGTAGCTTCGGCATCGAAACCCTTGACGATCACGCCGGTGCCGAAACAAGTGGGGCACCAGCCGTGCTTGGAGTTGTAGGAGAACAGCCGCGGGTCGAGTTCCGGGAAACTGACGCCGCTGATAGGGCAGGTACGCTTGGTGGAGAAAACCGCCTGTTGCAGCGGCCGGGCGATATCGCGCCGCGCCGGGTCCAGCGGCCACACCAGCGTCATGGTGCCCTTGCCGTGCTCCAGTGCTTCCTGCACCGCTGCGCGCAGCCGGGCTTCGGCCGAGGCATCGACCTGCAGGTCGGCCACCGGCAGTTCGATGGTGTGTTCCTTGTAGCGATCCAGGCGCGGCCACGGCCGCACCGGGGTGAATTCGCCGTCCACGCGCAGGTGGGTATAGCCCTTGCCTGAGGCCCATTTGGCGAGATCGGTGTAGTAGCCCTTGCGCGCCTGCACCAGCGGCGCCAGCAGTCCGACCTGCTGGCCGCCGTGTTCCTGGAGGATGCGGGCGACGATCTGTTGCGGGCTTTGCGGCACGACCGGCACGTTGTAGTCGGGCGAGTACTGCACGCCGAGCTTGACGTACAGCAGGCGCAGGAAGTGATGGATCTCCGTCATGGTGGCGACGGTGGACTTCAGGCCGCCACGGCTGGTGCGCTGGGCGATGGCGACAGTCGGGGGAATGCCGAAAATGGCATCGACGTCAGGCTTGCCTGCGGGCTGAACCACGGCGCGTGCATAGGCGTTGAGCGATTCCAGGTAGCGCCGCTGGCCTTCGTTGAAGAGGATGTCGAAGGCCAGGGTGGATTTGCCTGAGCCGGAAACGCCGGTAATGACGGTGAAGCGGTCACGCGGGATGTCGACGCTGATGTCCTTGAGGTTGTGCTCGCGCGCGTGGTGGATCTCGATGGCGGCATGTGCGGGAGCGGCCTGGTAGCGTGCCATGGGCTCGGCCACGGCCAGTGCGGCGCCGGGTGATGGCACCGGCGCCAGCGGTACGGGCGCCAGCGCCTGCTGGTCTTCGCGCAGCGCGGTGCCGGTGTGCGAGCGCGGGTTGTCCATGAGCTGGGCGGGCGTGCCTACACCCACGACTTCGCCGCCCAGGTCGCCCCCCTCGGGGCCGAGGTCGATGAGCCAGTCGGCGGCGCGGATGACATCCAGGTTGTGCTCGATGACCAGCAGCGTGTGGCCGGCGTCGAGCAGCTTGCGGAAGGCGCGCATCAGGCGGGCCACGTCGTCGAAGTGCAGGCCGGTGGTGGGTTCGTCGAACAGGAACAGGCTGCCTTTCTTGGCAACCTTGGCCGTGCTGATGCCGCCGCGCGCGGCCTGCGCCAGGTGGCCGGCCAGCTTGAGGCGCTGGGCTTCGCCGCCGGACAGTGTGGGGACGGGTTGGCCCAGCTTGACGTATTCCAGGCCCACGTCCACCAGCGGCGCCAGCCCGGTCTGCACGTCGCGCAGTCCCTTGAAGAACTGGCTGGCTTCGTGCACGGTCATGTCCAGCACTTCGTCGATGGAGGCTTCCCGTCCCAGGTGCGACAGCGTGACTTCGCGGACTTCCGGGCGGAAGCGCTTGCCGTCGCAATCCGGACAGCGCAGATAAACGTCCGACAGGAATTGCATTTCCACGTGTTCGAAACCGGTGCCGCCGCAGGTCGGGCAGCGTCCGTCGCCGCTGTTGAAGCTGAACATGCCCGGCGTATAGCCGCGCTCGCGCGATAGCGGCGCCAGCGCGAACAGCTTGCGGATGGCGTCGAAGGCGCCGACATAGCTGGCCGGATTGGAGCGGGCTGTCTTGCCGATGGGGGTCTGATCCACCATAACGACGTCGGCGAGCTGTTCCGCGCCCAGCAACCGGTCATGTTCGCCGGGGGCCTCGGTGGGGCGGCCGAAATGCTTGAGCAAGGCAGGGTACAGCACGTCCTGGACCAGCGTGGACTTGCCCGAACCCGATACCCCGGTGATGCATACCAAGCGGCCCAGGGGAATATCCACGGAAATATCGCGCAGGTTGTGGGCGCGCGCGCCCTCCAGCAGCAGCCTGGGCGTGTTAGCGGCCACCGGCATGGGACGCGGCGCTTCCACGCGGCGCCGGCCGCCGAGGTAATCGCCGGTCAGGGTGGCGGCCCCGCGCAGGGCATCGGGCGAGCCATCGAAGACGATGTTGCCGCCGCGTTCGCCCGGGCCGGGTCCGATGTCGACGATGCGGTCGGCGGCCATCATGACCAGCGGGTCGTGTTCGACGACGGCCAGCGTATTGCCGGCATTGCGCAGCCGGTGCATGACTTCGACGATGCGGTGCATGTCGCGCGGATGCAGGCCGATGGATGGTTCATCGAGCACGAACAGCGTATTCACCAGTGACGTGCCCAGCGCTGTCGTCAGGTTGATGCGCTGTACTTCGCCGCCCGAGAGCGTGCGGCTCTGGCGGTCGAGGGTGAGGTAGCCCAGGCCGACATCACAGAGGAAACGCAGGCGCGCGTTGATCTCGTCCATCAGCAATTCCATGGCGGCATCCAGCCCGCCCTCGAAACGCAGGTCGAGGAAGAATTGCCGTACCCGGCTGATGGGCAGGCGCATCAGGTCATGGATGGACAGACCGGGCAGGGCATCGAGCTGCGCCTGGCTCCAGCAGGCATGCGTGGGCAGGAAACGGCGGTAGCGCGTGTCGTTGCCGGGCAGGACGGCCTGCCCGTCGGCGGCGCTGCCCACGCGCCAGAGCAGGGCGTCCTGCTTGAGCCGCGAGCCCTTGCAGGCCGGGCAGGTGGAGTAGCTGCGGTACTTGGACAGCAGCACGCGCACGTGCATCTTGTAGGCGCGCGATTCCAGCCAGTCGAAAAAGCGCTGGACGCCATACCACTGGTGTTTCCAGGCCTGGTTGCCGCCCTTCCAGGCCGGGTCGCCATGCAACACCCAATGGCGCTCGGCGTCCGTCAGGGCCTTCCAGGGTACGCCCAGGCGTACGCCGGCAGCAGGCGCGTATTTTTCCAGGTCGTCCTGGCATTCTTTGTAGCTGGCGGTCTGCCAGGGGCGCACGGCGCCTTCGCGTAGCGTCTTGTTGCCGTCCGGAATCACCAGGTCGTGGTCGATGCCGATGACGCGGCCGAAGCCACGACAGCTTTCGCAGGCGCCCAGCGGCGAGTTGAAGGAAAAGGTGCTGGGCAGCGGGTCGCTGTACTCGATGCCGCTGTCCGGGTCGCTGAGGCGGTCGCTGTAGCGCCAGACTGCGGCATCTTCGCCGTTATCATCCAGCGCGTGCACGGCCACGTGGCCACGGCCCATGCGCAGCGCGGTTTCCAGGGCTTCGGCGATACGTTCGGGTTCCGCGCCCGACAGGCGGAAGCGATCCTGCACGACTTGCAGGATGCGTTGCGCCTCTGTGGCCTGGGCGCGCTTGCCCTTGGCGCCCTGAGCGGCTTTGGCGGCCTTGGGCGGTTCGGCCAGGGGCGCGGCCTCGGGGGCTGGCACCTGGCCATGTACCCGCGTGTAACCCTGGCCTTCCAGGAAGGCGCGGACTTCTTCTTCTGAGAAATTCGCGGGCACCGGCAAGGCGAAGGTAATCACCAGGCGAGGATCGCCGGCGGTGGCGGTACGCTCGCGCAGCGACGCCAGGATGGTCGTGGGGTTGTCACGGACGACCGGACGGGCGGTGACCCTGTCGAACAGCCGGCTGGCACGGGCGAACAGCAGTTTCAGGTGGTCGTTCAGCTCGGTCATGGTGCCGACCGTGCTGCGCGAATTACGGACCGGATTGGTCTGGTCTATGGCAATCGCCGGCAGGATGCCTTCGATGCGGTCGACCTGAGGCTTGTCCATGCGGTCCAGGAACTGGCGCGCATAGGGAGAGAAAGTTTCGACATAGCGCCGCTGGCCTTCCGCATACAGCGTGTCGAAGGCCAGCGAGGATTTGCCGGAGCCGGATACCCCCGTGAACACCGTCAGTTCGCCGGTGTGCAGCACGAGGTCGAGATTCTTCAGGTTGTTCTGGCGTGCGCCAGTGATGCGGATGTCGGAGCTCATGGCAGGACGAGGGTAAGGGATCGTGCCAGTTTACAGCGAGATGGGCGCTTTTGACTGTAAAAATAAACAGTAATCCGGCGGGACCGGCGAACGCTTCACATACAGCTATAGATTTCTTGCCAAAGTTGAGCCATGGCTAAATGTCACAAGCTCGCGGGCCTGACTACAATCGCTGCGCAACCGCCAGGCCGCCCGTATCGACCGTATCATACGGAAACGGCGGCATGGACGGACATAGGCGCCCGACCACCGATGGCGCGCCGGTTTTCCCATCATCTTTCACGTCTTAAGGGTTCGATATGAAATGCAGCCGTCTCTGGTTTGTGCTGTCCGCCATCGCGGGAGTTCTGGGAGTGCTCATGGGCTCCATCAAGGCGCACGGGCTGGCTTCCTTTGTGCCTGAGGAAAGCCTGCAGGCCGCTATCGTTTCCATGAGCTCCGCAGTGGAATACAACATGTTCCACGCCTTGGCCCTGTTCGGCGTGGCGCTCTGGTTCCGCCTGGGCAACCCCGGCAAGCTTGCCGGCATCGCCGGCATCTGCTTCGCGCTGGGCATCCTGCTGTTCTCCGGCCTGATTTATTTCAACACGCTGAACCAGGCCCGTTTCCTGCCCAACATGGTGCCGGTCGGCGGCATGTTCTACCTGATCGGCTGGATTTTCATCGGCCTGGCCGGCCTGCGCGGCGGCAACGAAGCCAAGGCCAGCTGATCCGGTGGCTGCCCCGCATCCGGGGCGGCCGGCGCAGGTTCAGGCACGCGAAGCCCCTGGCCGCGATAGAATGCCTGACCACGCGCCTGAGCGCTGCCCCGGTTCGCGAACCGGCAAGCAGCGTGGCGGTGTCCATACGGCGCCGAAGGCGCTACCGTATGGTGGCGCCAGGCGCCGGCATGATGGCCGGCGTTTTCGCGCCATTGCCCTGACAGAACGCCTCCTGGGGTAGCGCTGGAGGCGGTTTACCCTGGTGCCGCCGAATGACCATCAATAAAAGAGTGAGTCGCTTCAACCCCGTCAGCGAGGAATTCGTCAAGGAAGACTTTCCTTTCTACTGGGTCGCACGCCTGAATAACCTGTACGTGCAGCGCATGGAAAAGGCCCTGCGCAAGGTAGGGGCCGACGTGCCCACGTGGCGCGTCCTGTTCATCCTGAAAGAGAACGGCACCTCCAGCATGTCGGAAATCGCCCTGCATGCCGTGGCCAAGCTTTCCACCATTACCAAAATTGTCTACCGCATGAAGGCCGATGGCCTGGTGGATACCATGACGTCCGCCCAGGACGGGCGCGTGACCATCGTGGCGCTGACCGAACGCGGCCAGCAGATGATTACCGAGATGCGCGACGCCACGGCGCAGGTCTTTGCACAGGGCTTCAGTGGCTTGTCTTCGGTCAAGATTGCCCGCCTGAACCAGATGCTCGAACAGATGTTCAACAACTTGCACGATGCCTGAAAGCCGGGGCGGCAGGCGGCCGGACTTGTTGCCGCTGCGCTTGTGTTGCAGAATTTCTCCCTGTCCGTTGATTGGCGGCCGGCGTCCGTGGGCCACGGGCATGGCAGAATGACGGGCTTAGCTTGAAAATCCGGCAACCGGCCATGGGGCTGCTGCCTGCCTATCGGAGAATGAAGATGAAAAAGCAACGCATGCTGTGCGGCCTGCTGGCCGGGCTGTTTCTGGCAGCGGGGGCGCAGGCCCAGGTCAAGGTCGGTGTGGTGACGTCTTCCTCGGGGCCTGTGGCGATGGTGGGCATTCCCCAGAAGAACACGATAGACCTGATGCCGACCCAGGCAGGCGATCTCAGCATTGAATACATTTCGCTGGATGACGCCAGCAATCCCACGGCGGCCGTGACGGCCTACAAGAAGCTGATCGCCGACGGCGTGGATGCCATCATCGGTACCAGCGGCACGCCCAGCTCCCTGGCCGTCATTCCGGTCGTGGCCGAGGCCGGCGTACCCATGCTGGCCCCGGTGGGCAGCGCTTCGGTGATCCAGCCGATGACGGAACAGAAGAAGTGGGTGTTCAAGACCACGCAGAACGACGACGTGATCGCGTCGGCGCTGGTGGACCATATGGTGCGCACCGGCGTCAAGACGCTGGGCTTCATTGGCACGGCCGATCCCTATGGTGAAAGCTGGCTGGCGGTGATCAAGGACCAGGCAGGCAAGGCCGGTATCGAGATCGTTGCCACCGAAAGCTTCCAGCGCCAGGATACCTCGCTGACCGCGCAGGCGATCAAGCTGATTTCGGCCAAGCCCGATGCCATCCTGGTGGGCGCGCCGGGCAGTTCTTCCGTGCTGCCCCAGACCACGCTGGCCGACCAGCGCTACCGCGGCCAGATCTACCAGACCCACGGCGCCGCGCTGAACGATTTCCTCAAGCTGGGCGGCAAGAAAGTGGAGGGCACCATCCTGGCCGCCAGCCTGATGCTGGTGATGGACGAAGTGCCGGACACGCATCCGTCCAAGGCGGTGGCCCGTCAGTACATCGACGCCTACAAGGCGAAGTACGGCCAGGAGCCCGCAACGTTCGGCGCCAATGTCTATGATGCCGGCCTGTTGCTGCAGGCGGCGATTCCAGTGGCGGCGCAAGCCGGCCAGCCGGGCACGGCGGAGTTCCGCCAGGCGTTGCGTGACGCGCTCGAACAGATCCGTGAATTGCCGGCCACCCAGGGGGTGTACAACATGACGCCGCAGGATCACAGCGGCTTTGACGAACGCGGCCGCGAACTGATCACGGTCAAGGACGGCGCCTGGCACCTGGTGCGGGAATAAGGCGTGCAGCAAGACGCCGGGCCGTGTTCCAGGCCCGGCCGTCCGTGAAACCCCGCGCGTCCGCCCGGGCTGTCGCAAGCAGCGGCGGGCGCGCCATCAGTCTACCGATATGTTGAATCCGCAAATCATCGTCCTGCTGGGCCAGGACGGTATCAGCAATGGGGCGATCTACGCCCTGGTGGCGCTGTCCATCATCCTGGTGTTCTCCGTGACACGGGTGCTGCTGATCCCCCTGGGCGAATTCGTCGCCTTCAGCGCACTGACCATGGCCGCCATTCAGTCTGGCCAGGTTGCCATCGGCTGGCTGGTTCTGGCCTTGGCATTGCTGGGAGCGGCGGCTGATGGCTGGGATTTGTGGAAGCGGGCGCGCCGCCGCCAGCGCCGTGTACCCCTGGGCCGCGCCCTGTTGCGGCTCTGTACTATGCCGGCCTATGCGGTGGCGCTGGTGCTACTGCTGGCCTGGCTGCCGCTGGCGTCCCTGCCCATGGGCGTGCAGGCGTTGCTGACCCTGGCCGCCATCACGCCGCTGGGCCCCTTGATGTATCGCCTGTTTTTTCAACCCGTGGCCCATGCGTCCGGCTTGCTGCTGATGATTATCGCGATTGCGGTGCACGTCAGTCTGGTTGGCGTCGGACTGCTGGTCTTCGGGCCGGAAGGAATGCGCACCGAGCCGTTCTCCGAGGAAGGCCTGGAGCTGGGCATGGTCTATATCAATAGCCAGACTCTGTGGGTGCTGGGCCTGTCCTGCGTCGCCATTTGCGCGCTCTACCTGCTTTCCACCCGCACGCTGTATGGCAAAGCCCTGCGCGCCACGGCGGTGAACCGCATGGGCGCGCAGCTCATGGGCATTTCGCCGATGCTGGCGGGCCGCATCAGTTTCGGGCTGGCCGCTTTCCTGTGCGCACTTTCCGGCATCATGATCGCGCCGCTGACCACGCTCTACTACGACTCCGGTTTCCTGATCAGCCTGAAGGGATTCGTCGGTGCCATTATCGGCGGCCTGGCAAGCTATCCGGTGGCCGCTGCCGGCGCCATCATTGTTGGCCTGGCCGAAGCCTTTTCCACCTTCTGGGCCAGCAATTACAAGGAAGTGATCGTATTTACACTGATCCTGCCGTTCCTGCTGTGGCGGTCGCTCAATAGCCGCCAGGAAGAGGAACACTGACATGCGCAAGTTTTCTCCCTGGTTGCCTGCCGGCTTGCTGGTTTTGCTGGTTCTGCCGCTGCTGGTGCCCGCCTTCTATGTGACGCTGCTCAATAATATCGGCATGTTCGCGCTGGCGACGCTCGGCCTGGTGCTTCTGACTGGTGTGGCCGGCATGACCAGTTTCGGCCAGGCCGCCTTCGTGGGCGTGGGGGCCTATGCGACGGCTGTGCTGGTCGCGCCTTCGACGCTGGACTTTGGGGCGCGGCTGGGTTCACCCTGGCTGGCGCTGCTGGCCGGCATCGCCGTAACGCTGCTGCTGGCGTTCGTGCTGGGGCAACTGACGCTGAGGTTGTCGGGCCACTATCTGCCGCTGGGAACCATTGCCTGGGGCATGTCCTTCTATTACCTGTTCGGGACGCTGGACGGCCTGGGCGGGCATTCCGGGATTCCCGACCTGCCGCCCTTGCGGATCGCCGGCTTCGAGTTCGGCGACGGGCCACGCATGTATTACCTGATATGGGTCTGTGTGCTGCTGGCCATCTGGCTGGCGCGGAACCTGCTGGCTTCGCGCACCGGGCGGGCGATTCGTGCGCTGCGTGGCGGGCAGGACATGGCAGCGTCGATGGGCGTGGACATCTTTCGCGCCAAAATGACGGTTTTCCTGGTTTCGGCTGGCCTCGCGGCCCTGTCAGGCTGGCTGTATGCCTATACCCAGCGGTTTGTCAGCCCGGCGCCATTCAGCGTCCAGGCCGGCATCGACTATCTGTTCATGGCCCTGCTGGGCGGCGTGGGCAGCCTGTGGGGCGCGGTGGCGGGTTCTGCCGCAGTGGTCCTGCTGCGAGAATGGCTGCAGGACTGGCTGCCGCAGCTGCTGGGCCGCAGCGGCAATTTCGAGAGCATTGTCTTTGGCCTGCTGATCGTGCTGGTCATCCAGCGCTGGCCTGGCGGCATCTGGTCCGCGCTGGCGCGACGCCTGGGGCGCAAGCAACCGTCCGCGCCCGGCCTGGAGCGCCTGCCGGCCGCCAGTGTTGCCACGCCAGCTTTGCCGAGGCGGCCGCATCCCGGGCCCGGCGAGCTTATCCTGGACGTGCGAGGTGTGACGCGCCGCTTCGGTGGCCTGGTGGCCAACCGGGACATGTCGCTGCGCATTGCCTCCGGTGAAATCCTGGCGGTGATCGGGCCCAATGGCGCCGGCAAGAGCACGCTTTTCAACCTGGTGTCCGGCGTGGATACGCCGGACGAAGGTGAAGTGATGTTCCGTGGCCGCCGCATCAACGGCCAGCGGCCGCCCGCGCTTGCTGCGGCGGGGCTGGCGCGAACCTTTCAACACGTGAAGCTGTTGCCGGACATGACGGTGCTGGAAAATACCGCGCTGGGCGCGCATTTGCGCGGCAGCAAGGGTGTCTTCGCGTCGGCGCTGCGTTTGGACGGCGCCGACGAGGCTGCCTTGCTCAACGAAGCCAGGCAGCAGCTTGAACGCGTGGGCCTGGGTGAATTCCTGGGCCGGCCGGCAGGCAGCCTGGCGCTGGGCCAGCAGCGTATCCTGGAAATTGCCCGTGCGCTGTGCGCCGACCCCTGCCTGCTGTTGCTGGATGAACCGGCAGCGGGCTTGCGCCACAAGGAAAAGGAAGCGCTGGCGGTCTTGCTGCGCAAGCTGCGCGCCGAAGGCGTGGCGGTGCTGCTGGTCGAGCACGATATGGATTTCGTGATGGGCCTGGTGGACCGCGTGGTAGTGATGGAGTTCGGGCAGCGGATTGCCGAAGGCCTGCCCGAAGAGGTGCAGCGCGATCCGGCGGTACTGCGCGCATACCTGGGAGGAGTGGAGGAATGAACACACCGGAAGCACAGGATGCAACGAACGCCGCCGGCGTTCCCGCCACCTTGCTGAGCGTGCGCGGCCTGGGCGCTGCATATGGGCATATCGAAGCAGTTTCGGATGTCAGCCTGGAGGTGCGCCAGGGCCAGATCGTGACGGTGATAGGCCCGAACGGCGCAGGCAAGACGACCACGCTGGCCGCCCTGATGGGCGTGCTGCCGGCCACCGGCAGCGTGTGCTTCGAGGGTGAGGAATTGCTGGATGAGGGCGTGGAGCAGCATGTGGTGCGGGGGATCGCCCTGGTGCCGGAAACGCGTGCGCTGTTCGCCAGCATGAGCGTCGAGGACAACCTCGAACTGGGGACGTTCCGCTTCCGCCGTCAGGCTCGTCAGGAACGCATGCAGGCGCTGGAGGAAGTCTATGCCCTGTTCCCGCGTCTGAAGGAGCGCCGCCAGCAGGAAGCCGGGACGCTGTCCGGCGGTGAGCGCCAGATGCTGGCGGTAGGGCGGGCCTTGATGGGGCGCCCGCGCCTGCTGATGCTCGACGAACCCAGCCTGGGGCTGGCGCCCCTCATCGTGCGCGATATCTTCCGTATTCTGGTGGAACTGCGCCAGCGCGGTGTTTCCATTCTGCTGGTGGAGCAGAACGCGCGCGCCGCACTGAACGTGGCGGACTACGCTTATGTGCTGGAACTGGGGCGAGTCGCGATGCACGGTCCGGCCAGTGAGCTGGCGCATGATCCGCGCATCGTGGAAACGTATCTGGGCGCGGCCGGCAGGCACCAGCGCGCCCTGGTGTCGGGCTGAAACGGTCAGGCGCCGGGACAATTCCCCGGCACCCGGCCGTGGCTGGTGTCAGCCGATGTGCTGGTTGACGTAGCGCTGTCCGCCGGACTTGAACAGTACCGAGAACAGCAGGCCGAGCAGGGCGCCCGCCAGCGCTACGACGATCCAGCCCAGGCCGTTGTCATACAGCGGCAGGTTTTGGCGCAGGGTTTCTGCCACATGGGCAGGCAGCAGCTTGATGTCGTTCAGGCCGTCGATGAGCCCCATGATGGCAGCGCCCGTGACCGCGCCGATATAGACCGCCTGGCGGCCGCCGAACCATTTGTTGGTGAACACCAGCACGATCAGCGTGATGGCGATCGGGTACAGGAACAGCAGGACGGGCGAGGCGAAGGTCAGAATGGTCGTCAGGCCGAAGTTGGTGATGACCAGGCTCAGCAGGCCCAGCAGGATGACCCAGGCACGATAGGTCAGGCTGGGGAAAATACGGCTGAAGTATTCGGCGACGGAAGCCAGGCAGGCGATGGCCGTCGTCAGGCCCGTGAGGAAGATGACGGTTGCGAGCATCACGACGCCCAGGCGGCCCATCAGCAGGTCAACGATACGCGTCAGCGCTTCGCCGCCGTTGCTGGAGACACCCAGCACGCTGGCGCTGCTGGCGCCCATGCCGGCCAGGGACAGCTGGATCAGGGCGAGTGCCACCACGGCGAAAATGCCGGAGCGCACGAACAGGCCGGTCATGTGCTTGGCGTCGATGCCGGCGTAATGCGCGGCGTCCAGGAAGATCTTGCCGAACACGAAGGCGGCCAGCACATCCATGGTGTAGTAGCCCTGCGTGAAGCCCTTGCTGAAGGCAAAGTCGATATACGGGCCGGAAGGTTCGCGGAAATCGCCGATGGGGTCGAAGTAGGCGACCAGCACAATGACCAGCAGCAGGATAAGGAAGATGGGCGTCAGGATATTGCCGATGCGCTTGACGAACTTCTTGGGTTCCAGCGACAGGTAGATCGTGGCCCAGATGAACAGCACGGAAAACACCAGCAAGGCCCATTGCATGTAATTGGCGACGATATTTTCCGAGAGGAAGGGCGTCACGGTGATTTCATACACCACGGCTGCGGTACGGGGCACCACGTAAATCGGGCCCAGCGTCATGAACAGCAGGATGGAGAAGAACACGGCAAAGCCTGGGCTGACCCGGCCCGACAGTTTCTCGACGCTGCCGCCGGAAATCGAGAGCGCCATGATGGCCAGCAAGACCAGGCCCACGCCGGTGATCAGGAAGCCCGACATGGCGACCCAGGTATTGGTGCCGGCGGCCTGGCCCAGCGGAGGGGCGAAGATGATATTGCCCGCTCCCAGGAACATGGAAAACAGGAAAAACGATAGTGCAAGGAACTGCCGGAAGCTGATGGGTTGGGACATGTTCGGTGTACCTGTTTTTATTGGAAAGGCCGCATGAGCGGCCGGATGCGGCGGGCAGTGCCGGAGCCGGACTCAGCGACTGGTGTGCAGCAAGCTTGCGGTTTGAAAGACGGGAATGCCGCTGTGGCAGGGCGCTTCAGGAGAAGCTGCCGGCCATCTTGAAGCGGGTGACGGCGTAGGGGGAAAGCTCCTTGGGAGAGGTGCCGGCGCTCATCTTCTGGCTGATGAGCTGAGCGGAGATGGCGGCCAGCGTGATGCCCATGTGCTGGTGGCCGAAGGCAAAACCGATATTGGGGTGGTGCGGGTGCGTGTCGATGACCGGCAGCGAATCGGGCAGCGTCGGGCGCCGGCCCATCCATTCCTCGGCGGCGGGCAGCGCGGTACGGGTCTGGGGCAGAATGCCGCCCAGGTGATGGCGTAGTGAATCGAAGCGGGCCGGCTGGGGCGGCAGGTCCACGCCGCCCAGTTCGCTGAAGCCCACGATGCGCAGGCCGCTGTCGAGTTGGCTGATGAAGACATTGCGGTCTGCCGAGCAGATCGGCCCCTGCAGCAGGTCTCGTGTTTCAGGCAGGTGCAGGTGGTAGCCGCGTTCGGCCATCAGGGGAATGCTGACGCCGAACTGGCGCAGCAGGCGGGCGCTGTAGGCACCGGCGCATACCAGGGCCTGCCCGGCCAGAATGTCCTGTCCAGCGCTGACTCGGACCTGGCCGTTTTCGGCGCGTATGCGGCTGACGGCATGCTTGATGAAGTTGCCGCCACGCTGGCGGAAGGCCGCGAACAGCGCCTGGGCCAGCCAGTAGGGGTCCTGCACGCGATGGGCATGGGGCAGTACGACCGCATGATTGATGGTTTCGCGCAAAGCCGGCTCCAGGCTGGCGGTTTCTTCCTTGCCGATCAGCCGGGCCTCTATGCCCCATTTCTGGTAGAACTCGGCTTCCTGCGCTGCGGCCGCCTGTCCCGAGGCGTTTTCCCAGACGCGCAGATAATGCGAAGCCACCAGATGCCCGGCCAGGTTTTCGTCGGCCAGAATGCGTTGCCAGGCCGGTACGGCCTGGCGGTTGATCCAGGCCAGCGCCGAACGGGCATGGGCCACCTGGGCCGGGCGGGCTGCCAGTGCGAAGCGCGTCATCCAGGGCAGACTGTTGCCCAGGTTGGCGGCTGGCACGGCCAGTGCGCCATGGCGGCGCATCAGCAGGGCCGGAGCGCTCTTGATGGTGCTCCAGGTAGAAAGCGGGTCCACCAGTTCGGTGGCGATGAAACCGGCATTGCCGAAGGTGGCGCCCAGGCCGGGCTCGTCCTGGTCGACCAGGGTGACCTGGTAGCCGCGCTTGAGGAACTCCAGCGCGGAGCACAGGCCGAGCATCCCGGCACCGACGATGATGCAGGTCTTGTCATTTTTCATACATGCTTCCGAAGAAAGCGCCGGAGTGTAAGGGATGGCCGGCGCCAGGCAGGGCGTACAGGAAGGAAAACCGCTGTATCAGCGTGCTTCCCGCATGTAGGAGTCAAATGCGAGGGAGGCGGCGGCGATGTCTTCCAACGCGGTGCCGACAGCCTTGTATACGGTGATTTCCTGGGCATCGCGGCGGCCGGGATGCTGGCCGCGGCACAGTTCTTCCAGGTTGGCTGCCACGGCTTCGGGCTTGAGCGTGCCGGCCTTGATGGCTTCGAGCAGGTCGCCGGCCTTCATCAGCGCTTCAGGCGTATCGACGAAGGTGGTGGCGTGACGGAAGCATTCCGGATCGCTTTCGATCATGGTGGGCGTGAAGCTGCCGATGAGGTCCAGGTGCGTGCCGGGTTGCAGCCAGGCGCCGTGAATGAGTGGCGCATTGGACAGGGTGGCGCAAGTGACGATGTCGGCTTCCCGCACCGCACTTTCCAGGTCGGTGGCGACGCTGGCCCGCAGGCCGCTGGCTTCGAGCTGGCTGACCAGGCGGGCGGCGGCCTCGGCGTTGATGTCCCAGACCTGTACGGTATCTATGGGACGTACGCAGCGGTAGGCGTCGGCGAGCAGGCTGGCCACGCGGCCCGCGCCTACGACCAGCAGGCGGTGGGCATCGGGGCGGCTGAGCCAGCGCGCCGCCAGGGCGGACGCGGCGGCAGTGCGGCGCGAGGTGATGACGTCACCGTCGAGGATGGACAGCGGCTTGCCGGTGGCGGCGTCATACAGGATGAAGACCGAATGCAGGCCGGGCAGGCCTTTTGCCTGGTTGCCGGGGAAGATGGAGACGGTCTTGATGCCCAGGCGCTTGCCGCTTTGCCATGCGGGCATCAGCAACATGATCCCGCCGTTGTCGCCATCGGCACCTTCGACGCTATGGTTGTGGCGCAGGGGAACCGTGCATCCTTCGATGAACATCTGCTCGATGGCATCAATCAGGCCCGGGAAAGGCAGGTGTTGAAGAGTCTGGGCTTGATTTAAGGTTTGCACGTGATCTACCATCGTTGACGCGGTTCAATGCGCTCTGGGCGCATTTAAATTTTCGTATCAGAAATATATTTTCGTATCAGAAAAAACCATATAGGGGTTTTCCCATGGGTTCCTGTGTGCGCCTGGGCTGCACACTTCGGGTGAGTGAGATGGCTTTACAGAACAAGAATGTCGCCCCTGTTTTCCGTCAGGAGCCGGAAATCAATGTCCTGGCAGGCAAGCTGCGCAGCCTGCGCCGGTCGGCCAAGCTGACGCTGCAGCAGCTCAGCGAGCGCTCTGGAATTTCGATCTCGGCCCTGTCGAAAATAGAAAACGGGCAGTTGTCCCCCACCTACGAGAAAATCGCCGCGCTGGCCAACGGGCTGGCGGTGAATGTCAGCGAGCTGTTCAGCAGCGAGTTGGCCGGGCAGGAGACGACCCGGCCGGGTCGGCGCAGCGTGACCTACCGGGGCCAGGGCGTCATTCATGATGCCCCCCAGTACATCTACGAAATTCTCAATGCCGACCTCGCGGACAAGCGCTTCATCCCCTTGCTGACTACCATCAAGGCGCGGGATTCGGCCGAATTCCCGGAACTGTTGCGGCACGATGGCGAGGAATTCATCTACGTGCTGGACGGCTGTGTGGTGCTGCATACCGACAGTTATGCGCCGCTGACGCTGCAGGCCGGGGATTCCTGTTATTTCGACAGCACGATGGGGCACGTCTGCGTCTCCAGCGGGGATGCAGATGCCACGATATTGTGGGTCTGTTCGCACCCGACGCTGCGCTGAAGCCGGCATGCAGCGTCGGGATATATGTTGCTGCCGGGCCGCATATTTGTCAGCAGCCCCCATTTGACGATAAAATGCCAGATTAGCCCTGGAAATGGGCCTGGTTTGGTTGCCGGTTGCCGTCCGTCGAATCTGGATTGTTCGGATGCGCGGGGGCTGCCGTGTCGATTTTTCTTTTGCCTTGAACTGCCAAGGGCGCAAGCCTGGGCCGGGAGAGGCTGACTGCTTACTACCGGAGTTTCTATCATGGCAGAACGTAAACGCGTACGCCGCAACACCCTGGAGCGTCGTTGCCTGGGCAAGGCTTTCAAGCGTCTTTTCATCAAGTCGCCCAAGAGCGTGTTCAAGATGCTGGAAAAGGTGAAGCGCGTCTAATCGACGGCTTCTGCCTGGTTGTCCACTGCTACGGCAAGCGGACGACACCTGAAAAAGCGGGCTTCATGCCCGCTTTTTTGCGTCTGCGGCCAAGGGGGCGTGCCAGTGTCTGCGGCAAGTGGCCGCGCAGCCATGCCGCCAGGTGCGGCCGGATTGATTTTTTACAAAAACAACGCAGAAAAAAAGACTGGGGAAGGCGGGGCCAGGAGCGGGAAGGGGCATAATGTTGCCATCAAAAGCGAATGTTTTTCATTTGCTTTAAGGTGTATGTAAGGATTGCCTGATGCTGGTCCCTTTTCTCATTATGCTGCGCGAAGGCCTGGAGGCGGCGCTGATCGTTGGCATCGTCGCCAATTATCTGCATCACACGGGTCGGCGCGCCCTATTGCCCGCGGTACTGCTGGGCATCTTGCTGGCAGTGGCACTCTCTTTGCTGGCAGGCGCTGGCCTGCAGTGGGCGGCCGCCGAGTTCCCGCAGAAACAGCAGGAACTGTTCGAAGGCTGCGTGGGCCTGATTGCTGTCGGCGTGCTGACTGGCATGGTGTTCTGGATGCGCAATGCCGCTGCCGCCGTCAAGCGCGGCCTGGAGTCCTCGGTGGAGCATGCCGTGGCCCGGGGCATGGGCGGCTGGGCGTTGGTGGGAATGGTCTTTCTGGCCGTGGCCCGGGAAGGCCTGGAATCGGTGTTCTTCCTGCTGGCCGTGTTCCAGCAAAGCCAGGATTGGCAGGCGCCGGTCGGCGCGTTGGCCGGCATCCTGGTATCGGTCGTCCTGGGCTGGGGAATCTATGCGGGCGGGTTACGGCTGAATTTACGTCGCTTTTTCCGCTATACGGGGCTTTTCGTCCTGGTGGTGGCGGCGGGGCTGCTGGCGGGTTCGCTGCGCAAGTTCCACGAGGCAGGCGTGTGGAATATTGGCCAGCAGGTGCTGTTCGATATTGGCGAGTGGCTGCCCATGGACAGCCCGCTGGGCACCATTCTGGCGGGCGTCCTGGGCTATCAGTCTGCTCCTGTATTGAGCGAAGTGCTGGTCTATGTCGTGTATCTGGTGGTGGCGCTGTGGCTGTTCCTGCGGCCGGTTGCCCGTCCCGCCGCTGCACCGGTAGCGGCGCCGGGGGACGCCATGCAGCCGGCCGTCAATGCAAGCGTACCCGTGGCGGGCAATCTGCCGGCATGGCGGCCCTGGATCATCCTGGGCGCCTTGCTGGTGCTGGCCAGCGGCGCGGCGTTCTATGCCGCTACCCTCGCGGTACGGGCGCGGCCGGCTGCGCCCCAGGGTACGCAAGTCACCATTACCATCGCCGGGCGCGAATGCACGCCCAATACCGTCGAAGTTCCCGCCGGGCTGACCACGTTCACCATCATCAACCAGACCGCGCGTGCGCTGGAGTGGGAAATCCTGGATGGTGTGATGGTCGTGGACGAGCGCGAGAACATTGCGCCGGGCTTTACACAGACACTTCGGACGCGGCTCAAGCCGGGTAGCTATCAAATGACTTGCGGCCTGCTTAGCAACCCCAGGGGCACGCTGGTCGTGGTGCCGTCCGAGGCGTCACGCGCGGCGGCAGCCCGGCCGGAGTTGGTGCAGTACGTGGGCATGCTGGCCGAGTACCAGGTGTTCCAGCGCCTGTCGCTGCGCCAGGCGCAGCGCGAACTGGCGGCGGCCGGCGAGGCGCTGGCCGGTGGCGATGCGGCCATGGCGTTGCAACATGCCGCCACGGCGCGCGCGGCCTATGCGCATCTGCGGCCGCTGGTGGCGCAGTTTGCCGGGATTGATGCCGTACTGGAGCCGGGCCTGGATGCGGATACGGGTTTTGCCGGCCTGATGTCGCGCTTGCGTGATGAAGCGGTGTCTCCCGGGGCGGCGGCACTGCTGCCGCCGCTGGAACAGGCGCTGGCGGCTTTGCAATCGCAAGCTGCCGGGCTTGAGGCGACCCCGGCGCGTCTGGTGCGGCGCACTGCAGCCGATTTGCGTGCCTGGGCCGATATGGCGGAAAACGCGTCGGCCTGGGTGCCGCTGCAGGGGGCGTATGCAGGCGGCCAGCGGGTTGCCACCTTGTTGCTGCCCTTGCTGGCGGATGCCGATCCCGAGCAGGGAATGGCCTTGAAACGGGCCTTCGAAGAGGCTGGGGAAGCTTTGTGCAATGTGGGCCAGTGCCGCGGCATCAGCCTGGATGCGCCCGAGACGCTGGCTTTGTCGCGCGCTGGCGGTTTCATGCGTGCGGCGGCTGAGCAATTGACCAGGGCGGCGACATCCCTGGGCCTGGAGGAAGAGCAGTAATGAGTGAGCACGGAGATTGCAAACAGGACGACCGGCAGCTGGAAGGGGGCTCGCCCAGCGCGCCGGGACGGCGGGACATGCTGCGCCGCCTGGGGCTGGCGGGGATGGCGGGTGTGGCAGGTTCGGCGGCGCCGGCTTTTGCGGCGGCGCAGTCCGGCGGTACCACCGCCCATGCGAACCCGCACGACGCGGATGCCTTTGCGCAGCGCCATGACTGGCGCGGTCCGCATCAAGCGGGCATCGCCACGCCTCGTCCACTGGCCGGCATGGTGGCCGCATTCCATGTGCTGGCAGAGGATCGCACCGAGCTGGCGCGCCTGTTTCGCACGCTGAGTGAACGCATCGCCTTCCTGACGCAGGGAGGCGTGCCGCCAGCGCTGAACACGCGCCTGCCGCCTGCGGATTCGGGCATCCTCGGGCCAGTGATACGGCCGGATGCCCTGACGATCACCGTGGCGGTCGGGGATTCGCTATTCGATGAGCGCTACGGGCTGGCCGCTGCCAAGCCCCGGCATCTGCAACGCATGGCGCGTCATCCCAATGATGCCCTCAATGCCAGCCTGTGCCATGGCGACCTGGCGCTGCAGATTTGCGCGAATACGCCCGACACCATCATTCACGCCCTGCGCGACATCATCAAGAACATGCCCGACCTGCTGGTGTTGTCCTGGAAACAGGAGGGCAGCGTGGCGCCTACGGTGCCGGACCCTGGGCATACCGAGCCGGCCAGCGCCCGCAACTTTCTGGGCTTCCGGGATGGTTCGGCCAATCCGGGCGCCGGGGATGCGTCAGAGATGGAGCGCGTGGTCTGGGTGCAGGCCGGCCAGGGCGAGCCGGTCTGGGCCGTAGGTGGCAGCTATATGGCGGTGCGCATCATCCGCAATTTCGTGGAGCGCTGGGACCGCACCCCGCTGGGCGAACAGGAGGCCATCATCGGCCGCCGGCGCGACAGCGGCGCTCCGCTCGACGCAGCGGCGGGCGCATCGGAATTCGGTTCACCGGATTACCGGCACGATCCCGACGGCGAGCGGACGCCGTTGGATGCGCATATTCGCCTGGCCAATCCAGCAACCCGCGCCCATGCCGGGCAGGGCAATCTGATGCTGCGCCGTGGCTACAACTACTCCAACGGCGTGACCCGTTCCGGCCAGCTGGACATGGGGTTGTTGTTCATCTGTTTCCAGTCCAACCTGGAGCAAGGTTTCCTGGCCGTGCAGCGGCGCCTTGATGGCGAGCCGCTGGAGGAATACATCAAGCCCATCGGCGGCGGCTTCTTCTTCGTTCTGCCCGGCGTGACGGAGCCGGGCGACTGGCTGGGCCGCAGCCTGCTGGAGGCTGGCGCATGAAGTGGAGGAGCGCCGCGCCTGGCATGGCCTGTATCCGGCTGCCTGCCACATGGCAATACGTGGCAGGCAGCCCTGGTGTCCTGTTTTCTTTCCATTGAAACCAAAAGGGGTCGCAACCCATGAACTACCGACGTTTTTTCATTTCCGCATGCGTGGCCGGTGTGGCCGGCCTGACATCCCTGGGCGCCAGCGCCGAAGTGGCGCCGCTGCAACTGGTGCAGCCGGTGGCCGAGTACAAGCTGTACGTCATCGAAAATGCCGGCGACCTCGTCAAGCAGACCAAGGCGTTTACGGACGCGGTCAAGAGTGGTGATGTCGAGAAGGCCAAGGCGCTGTATGCCCCGACGCGTACTTACTACGAGAAGATCGAGCCGGTTGCCGAACTGTTCAGCGACCTGGATTTCGCCATCGACTCGCGCGCCGACGACCACGAAAAGGAGGAACAGGACCCGGCATTCGGTGGCTTCCACCGCATCGAATACGGTCTGTGGTCACAGCAATCGGCCGCTGGCCTGGCACCGGTCGCCGCCAAGCTGCAAGCCGATGTCGAAGCGCTGGAACAACGCCTGGTCGACCTGACCTTCCCGCCGGAAAAAGTCGTGGGCGGCGCGGCGGCGCTGATGGAAGAAGTGGCGGCCACCAAGATTTCCGGAGAGGAAAACCGTTATAGCCAGACTGACCTGTGGGACTTCCAGGCCAATTTCGAAGGCGCCTACAAGATCGTGGACCTGCTGCGTCCGCTGGTTGCCAAGGAAGATGCGGCTTTCCTGGCCAAGACTGATGCCAATTTCAAGGTCGTGTTCGATACGCTGGCGAAGTACCGTACTGCTGATGGCGGCTTCGAGAGCTATGGCAAGCTGAGCGATACCGACCGCAAGGTGTTGGCGGCGCGCGTCAATACGCTGGCCGAAGACCTGTCGCAATTGCGCGGCCTGCTCGGTCTGGATTGAGGTCGGCAGTGCCCGGCGGCGCAGCCTGCCGGGCTGCCGCCGTCATGGTCTCACGGCCTGCCGGGTTTCAGTGCAGGGTGACGCCCGGCGGGAGCGCATCGTCGTCCTCGTCGTCGTCATCCTCTTCATCGTCGTCCGGCAATTCGGCTTCGGTGAAGCCGAAGGGCAGCAGTTCCGCCAGGTCGTCGGAAACATCGGCGACATCGCCTTCCTGGTCCAGTTTCACGAAACGGGCGCCTTCCTCATCACTGATCTGGATAGCCCACAGGAACACGCAGTCATAGAGCGCATGGGGGTCGTCTTCCACGCCACCCCGGGAGCCCAGCCACTGGGCTTGCTCGCCCCCCATCTGGATATGCATGGTTTCCTCGTCGGCCTCTTCCTCGGGCGCCAGGGGGATGCCGAAGGCCACCCATTCCATGCCGTTTTCGGCAATGCCCGTCTCGGCGAAGACTGGCTTGCCGCTGTAGGCCGTCAGGGCGTCTGCGGTCTTGGCCAGCAGCTCGCGTTCTTCTTCGGTAAAGCGGAAAGCGTCGTTGTCATGCATGGTGGAAACTCTTGTCTGGGACGAAACTCGTTCTTGGCAGGCGCCATCATAGCGCGGCTGGCTGGTGCGCGCGTGGCGCAGGAAAAGACTGCGGCCCCGGCAGCCAGGCAATGGCCTGGCCAGCGGGGCCGGCGGGCAGGGCGCTGGCGTTTTACTTCAGGGCCTTGTAGCGCAGGCGCCGGGGCTGGGCATCTTCGCCCAGGCGGCGCTTCTTGTCCGCTTCATATTCCTGGTAGTTGCCATCGAAGAACTCGACATGCGAATCGCCCTCGAAGGCCAGGATATGCGTGGCGATGCGGTCCAGGAACCAACGATCGTGGCTGATCACCAGTACGCTGCCAGGGAATTCCAGCAAGGCATCTTCCAGGGCGCGCAGGGTTTCCACGTCGAGGTCGTTGGACGGTTCATCCAGCAGCAGCACGTTACCGCCGGCGATCAGCGTCTTGGCCAGGTGCAGCCGGCCGCGTTCACCGCCGGATAGTTGGCCGACCTGCTTGTTCTGGTCGCCACCCTTGAAGTTGAAGCGGCCCAGGTAGGCACGCGCCGCCATTTCGAATTTGCCGACCGTGAGGATATCCGCACCGTTGGAAACGGCGTCGAACACGGTCTTGCCGTCTTCCAGCGAGCCGCGCGACTGGTCGACGTAGGCCAGGCGTACTGTCTGGCCGATATTCACGTCGCCGCTGTCGGGCTTTTCCTGGCCGGCGATCATGCGGAACAGCGTGGATTTACCCGCGCCGTTGGGGCCGATGATGCCGACGATGGCACCGGCTGGAATCTTGAAGCTCAAGTTCTCGATTAGCAGGCGGTCGCCATAGCCCTTGTTGACGTTGTTGAACTCGATGACTTCATTGCCCAGGCGCTCGCCCACGGGAATGAAAATTTCCTGGGTTTCGTTGCGCTTCTGGTACTCATGCGAGGACAGTTCCTCGAAGCGGGCCAGGCGCGCTTTGGCCTTGGCCTGGCGGCCCTTGGGGTTCTGGCGCACCCATTCCAGTTCCTTGCGTATGGTTTTCTGGCGTGCCGATTCGGTGGCCTCTTCCTGCTCCAGGCGCTTTTCCTTCTGTTCCAGCCAGGAGCTGTAGTTGCCTTTCCAGGGAATGCCATGGCCGCGGTCCAGTTCGAGGATCCATTCGGCGGCGTTGTCGAGGAAGTAACGGTCGTGGGTGACGGCAACCACGGTGCCGGGGAACTTGTGCAGGAACTGTTCCAGCCATTCGACGCTTTCGGCATCCAGGTGGTTGGTCGGTTCGTCGAGCAGCAGCATGTCGGGCTTGGACAGCAGCAGGCGGCACAGCGCCACGCGGCGTTTTTCACCGCCGGACAGCTTGCCGACATTGGCATCCCAGGGCGGCAGGCGCAGCGCATCGGCGGCGATTTCCATCTGGGTTTCGATATCGTCGGAGCCGCTGGTGGCGGCTGCAGCGATGATCGCTTCCAGCTCGGCCTGTTCGGCGGCCAGCTTGTCGAAATCGGCGTCTTCGTCGGCGTAGGCGGCATAGACTTCGTCCAGACGGCGGCGGGCCTGGAACACGGCGCCCAGGCCTTCTTCGACGGACTGGCGAACGTTGTGTTCTGGGTTGAGCTGCGGTTCCTGGGGCAGGTAGCCGATGTTCAGCCCCGGCATGGGAATGGCTTCGCCTTCGATATCCTTATCGAGGCCGGCCATGATGCGCAGCAGCGTCGATTTGCCGGAGCCGTTCAGGCCAAGCACGCCGATCTTGGCGCCAGGGAAGAAAGACAGGGAAATATCGCGCAGGATCTGGCGCTTGGGCGGCACGATCTTGCCGACCCGGTTCATGGTGAATACGTATTGAGCCATAAGCTTGTCGAGGGAAACCCTGGAAGGGAACTGGGAAGCGCCCATTGTAGGCGGGACGCAGGCGCAATGCACCCATCGCCGGCAGGGGCCGGATGCAACAGCGCCGGCCCCGGATGTCATCCCGGGCCGGCGCTGGCGGCGTTGCTGGCCTGGGGCATCGGCTGCTGACGCAAGCCGGGTACCCTGGCATGCGTTCAGTCCTTGTAGATCATCGGGACACGCTTGACGTTGCACAGCAGTTCATACGAAATGGTGCCAGCTCCCGCTGCGACCTGATTGATGTCCACCAGCGGCCCCCAGAGTTGCACAGCGCTGCCGATGCCGGCTTCGGGCAGATCGCTCAGGTCGATGGTCAGCATGTCCATGGAGACGCGCCCGACCAGGCGTGTTGGCTTGCCGTCCACAGCAACCGGGGTGCCGTTGGGGGCCGTGCGCGGATAGCCGTCGGCATAGCCGATGGCCACCAGGCCGATGCGGGTGGGCTGATCGGCCACGAAGCGGGCGCCATAGCCCAGGGCTTCGCCCGGTTGCAGGATGCGGGTGGCGAAGACCTGGCTCTCCAGGCTCATGACAGGCCGCAGGCCATGGGAGGCTTCCGGCATCGGGTCGGCGCCGTAGAGCAGGATGCCGGGCCGAGCCCATTCACAGTGTGCCTGGGGCCAGGCCAAGGTGGCTGCCGAGTTGCTGAGGCTGCGCGCGCAGCCCAGGCGCTGTGCGACGGCCTGGAATTGTGCAATTTGCCGCAGGGTGGCGGGCTGGTCCGGTTCGTCTGCCTGCGCCAGGTGCGAAATCAGCGTGATATCGCCCACGTTCCGACAGGCGCGCAGGCGGGCATGCACCGCGTCGGCCTGCTCTGGCGCGAAGCCGGCGCGGTGCATGCCGGTATCTATCTTCAGCCAGACATGCAGGGCCGCAGCGCCGGTAGCTGCGCGGGCCGCGTCTTCGATCAGACGCAGTTGTGATTCCTGGTGCACGACCATCCACAAGTCGTGACCCTGGGCCAATTGCAGGTCATCAGCGTCGAAGATGCCTTCGAGCAGCAGAATGGGATGTCGTATGCCTGCTTCGCGCAGCACCAGCGCTTCTTCGAGGAAGGCCACGGCATAGCCGTCGGCCTCGGCTGCGAGCGCCTGTGCGCAACGTACGGCGCCATGGCCGTAGGCATTGGCCTTAAGTACGGCCAGCGCCTTGCCGCCATGCAGGTGTTTGGCCACCCGGTAGTTGTGCCGCAGGGCATCGAGGTCGATCAGGGCAAAAGAGGGGCGCATCAGTCTGGCCTATCGGGTTTGATTGGCAGGGGAAGTGGTGGCAGGTGCGCTGCGACGCTGCTGGTAGCGGTCCAGTGCCAGGCCTTCGGTGCTGATTTCCGGTTCGCGGCCGCTGACGAGGTCCGCCATCAGTCGTCCGGAACCGCAGGCCATGGTCCATCCCAGCGTACCGTGGCCGGTATTCAGGAACAGGTTGGGATATCGGGTGGCACCAATGATGGGCGTGCTGTCAGGGGTCATGGGGCGCAGGCCGGTCCAGAAGGTCGCGGCGGGTACATCGCCGCCGGGGAACAGATCCTTGACGACCATTTCCAGCGTGGCGCGGCGGCGCGGGTCCAGCCTCAGGTCGAACCCGGCCAGTTCGGCCATGCCGCCCACGCGGATGCGCTGATCGAAGCGGGTGACGGCGATTTTATAGGTTTCGTCCAGCACCGTCGATTGCGGTGCCAGCGCAGGGTCGACCAGCGGTACGGTCAGGGAATAGCCCTTGACGGGGTAGACCGGTAGGTCCAGTTCCAGCGGCTGCAGCATGGCGCGCGAATAGCTGCCCAGCGCCAGCACATAGCGGTCGGCCTGGAAGACCTGCTGCCCGGAACGCACGCCGGTGATGCGGCCGCCTTCGACCTGCAGGCCGTCGATGGGGGTGTTCCAGTGGAATTCCACGCCTTCGCGGGCGGCGATCTCGGCCAGCGCACGAGTGAACAGGTGGCAGTCGCCGGTTTCGTCGTTGGGCAGGCGCAGGCCGCCGGTGAGACGGTCCTTGGCCTGGGCCAGCGCCGGTTCCACGCGCGGCAGTTCATCGGGCGTCAGCAGTTCGTAGGGCACGCCGCATTCCTGCAGCACGGCGATATCGCGTTGCACGGCTTCGATCTGCGCCTGGTTGCGGAACAGTTGCAGCGTGCCGCCGGTGCGGTGTTCGTATTGGATGCCGGTGTCGGCGCGCAGCTGGCGCAGGCAGTCGCGGCTGTACTCCGCGACGCGTGTCATGCGCTCCTTGTTGATTGCATAGCGTTCGGCGTTGCAGTTGCGCAGCATGTCCAGCATCCAGCGCAGCTGGTACATGCTGCCGTCCAGCCGGATGGCCAGGGGCGCATGTTTCTGGAACAGCCACTTGATTGCCTTGAGCGGAATGCCCGGCGCTGCCCAGGGCGTGGAATACCCCGGGGAAATCTGGCCTGCGTTGCCGAAACTGGTTTCATCGGCGGCACCCGCCGCGCGGTCGATCAGGGTGACCTGCATACCGGCGCGTGCAAGATAGTACGCGCTGGTGACGCCAATCACGCCGCCGCCGAGGACTATGACTTTCATGGGAAAAACTCCGTTCTATGGCTTCCGGGCGGCCTGCTGCGGCCGTCACGTTCTACCTATGCAAAAGCCTCTGCATTGAGGTATGGGGGCGGCGCGGATAGCCAGGGGCTGGGCGCGCCGCACGGTAATCACTTCACTGCTGCTGCAACAGGCTCTTCTTGCGGCCGTACAGCGCGTAAACGACCAGGCCGATGGCGCTCCAGATGAAGAACCACATCAGGGTCTTCGTGGGCAAACTGAAGAACAGGTAGAGGCAGCCGCCCATGGCGCCCAGGCCGACCACCCAGACCAGTGGGGCGCGGAAGCGGCGTACTCGGTTGGGTTCGCGCTTGCGCATGACCAGCAGGCTGGCGCCCACGGCGACGAAGGCCATCAGGGTGCCCGCGTTGGCGAGCGCAGCGATTTCGTCCAGGCGGGCGACGCCCGCCAGGCTGGCCACTAGTACCGTGGTCATCAGGGTGATGGCGACCGGGGTGCCGGTCTTCGGGTTGACCGAAGCCAGTTGCTTGGGCAGCAGGCCGTCACGCGCCATCACGAAGAAGATCCGGCTCTGGCCATACAGGAAGGCCAGCAAGACTGTCGGCAGCGCGATGACGGCTGCGCCAGCAATGACGACTGCCATTTTTTCCTGGCCGATATTGCGCAGGATCAGGGCCAGGGGTTCGGCGCTGTTGCCCAGTGCCAGATAGCTCATGGCGCCCAGCGCAGCCAGCGAAACAATGATGTAAATGGTGGTGCAGCCCAGCAGGGAACCAACGATGCCGATGGCCAGGTCGCGGTCGGGGTTCTTGGCTTCTTCGGCCGCGGTGGCGACGGCATCGAAGCCGGCGTAGGCAAAGAACACGATGGCGGCGGCTGCCATGACGCCACGTTCCACGCCGTCCTCGCCTACGGATTTGAAGAAGCCGTAGGGCATGAAGGGTTCGATATTGGTGACGTCGAAGTGCCGTATGGCGATGAAGACGAACAGCGCCAGTGCGGAAAGCTTGATCAGGACCAGGACGGCATTGAAGGTAGCGCTTTCCTTGGTGCCGCGGATCAGCAGGCCGGCAACCAGGAAGGTGATGAGCACGGCAGGCAGATTGATGACTCCGCCAGCATCAGGCCCGGCGGAAATGGCCAGGGGCAGGTTGATGCCCATGCCGGTCAGGAAGCCGACCATATAGCCGGACCAGCCCACTGCGACAGTACTGACGATGAGCGAGTATTCGAGGATCAGGCACCAGCCCACCACCCAGGCGACGATTTCCCCGAGGGCGACGTAGGAGTAGGTATAGGCCCCGCCGGCGGCGGGCATCATCGTTGCCATTTCGGCATAGGCCAGGGCCGCGCAGACGCAGACCAGCCCGGCCACCATGAAGGACAGCAGGACAGCCGGGCCGGCGCGCTCGGCGCCGACGCCGACCAGGGTGAAGATACCGGTACCCACGATGGCGCCGATACCCAGCGCCACGAGGTGTACCCAGGTCAGGGACCTTACCAGGCGATGCCCGGGGGCGTGCTGCGTCAGGGTATCCAGCGATTTACGTCGAAACATTCATGTCTCCATTCTTATGATTGTGCTGACAGGGGCCAGGCACACGCTCTGCCATTGCATGCCGGCCCGAGTGAGGCGGGCTGGCATGCAAATGAGAGAGCGGGGCTAGACTGGCGCCTCAGGCTCCTCCGCCAGCCTGGTCGCATTCATGGCATCAGGTTTGTTCTGATTGCCATTCCCATTCATTGCGCAGCTGCAAGAGAACTTGCCTGACGGCCACGGTGGCCGCAGCGGAGGCGGTCTCGTGGTGCGGCCAGTGCTGCGCATGGCAGGGCCTAGTTTTTTGCATCGGTGGCGGCGGGTTTTGTGTCCCACTGCTGTCAAAGCGTAAAAAATCCAGTAAAAACAGGATTGTATGGCTTTGATGGCAGTTTATTTAACTAAAATGATAGGTAAATAAAGTGAATATTGCTGGGGGAGAAATCGGCCGTGAATGATAAAAGTGAAAAACACTCCCTGGACCGCATGGATAGGAAAATCCTCGCCATCCTGCAACGCCAGGGACGTATCCCGATGACGGAGCTTGCTACCCTGGTGGGCCTGTCGACGACCCCATGCGCCGAGCGTGTGCGGCGCATGGAACGGGCCGGGGTCATTACCGGCTATCACGCCAGTGTGTCGCCCGAAGCGCTGGGCAAGCCCTTGCTGGTTTTCGTCGAGCTGCGCCTGTCGTCGAAATCCGAGGAAATTTTCGAGAAGGTTCGCAAGGAATTGATGCTGGTGCCGGACGTGCAGGCCTGCCATCTGGTCGCAGGCAGCTTCGATTATCTGGTCAAGGCGAGGCTGGGCGGCATGCGTGAATACCGGCGCTTGTTGGGCGATATCCTCAAGAAGCTGCCGGTGGCGGCCGAATCCCACAGTTATATCGTCATGGAAGAGATCAAGGAAACCCTGGCCCTGAACATCTAGGGAGCCGCGCCAGGCACGCCGCGTGCGGTTGCAACCGGTAGATGTACAGTCATGGCCCTGCCACCTTGGCTGCCTAGACTTGCGCTTTTCGTCCACTTTGGTGCCTTGTTCCATGAAAATCGCGCAACTATCTCTGACCCTTGCCATGTCAGTCCTGCTGGCTGCCTGTCATTCATCGGATGACGATGTGAATGATCCGACACAGCCGCCGGTCGAGGAACCCGGCAACGGCGGGGAAAATCCCGGCAACGGCGGTGAAACACCGGAACCCGAGCCGAAGCCCGAACCGGAGCCTGCCGTTCTGCTGCAGGAGAGCTTTGCCGGCACGGCCTTGCCCGACGGCTGGAAGCAGAACAACGGCGCGAGCGGTGCTGCCTATGTCAAGGATGGTGCGCTGTTTGTCGATGGCCGTGGTGACAACTACACGGCAACGGCTGTCACGCTGCCCTTGCCGGCCACCCAGAATTTCCGTCTGGAGGCCGAATTCACGGTCACTGCCGCCAACAACAATTCGCGCTGGGTATCCTTTATGTACCGGGTGTCGGATACGGCGAACCTGGAACCGTACTACCAGGCGGCATTCCGCCAGAATGCCGCGGCCTCGAATGGTACGGAACTGGCCTATCGCAGCAACAATGCCTGGAACGTGACGCATACGGCGGCGTTCTCCGAAGCGCTGGATGCCGGCAAGACCTACAAGGTGGCTATCGAAGCCTACAATGGCCGAGTGCGCCAGTATCTCGATGGTGTGCTGCTGCACGATGCGGAAATCAGTGATGTCCGACCCGGCACCTTCGGTATCCAGGCCGCAGGCGCGGTGATCCGTGTCGAGGAAATCACCATCAAGGAACAACTCAAGGCGCTTCCCAGTATGGGCGATATCTATCCGACGCCGCAGGTGGAGAGCGGCGTGGTCATGGCGCCGACGTTGATTGCGGCCCATGATGCTGCGGGTGCCGAGCCTGGCGGCGCGGGCGGGGTGCTGCTTGCCCTGGATGCTTCCCTGAACCTGGCGAGCGCAGGTGGCCAGAGTGCGGGTACCCTGGCGCAATTGCTGGATCAAGGCCCGGCGGCACTGCCTGCATTGCGGATTGCCGACAAGCAGACGGTCGAGGCACTGGCGCTGGTCGCCACCGAGCGCAACCTGGTGGACCTCACGCTGATTTCTGGCGATGCCAGCCTGCTGTCCCTTGCGCGTGAGCACATTCCGATGGCGCGTACGGCGCTGGACCTGAGTCAATCGGCGCTGCGCAATACGCGCCAGGACCTGCTGGCAGTCGTGCAGCAGACCAACCGTTCCGGCAGCAAGATCGCCATCCTGCCTGAGCGCATGGTGGAACGCGATGCCGTTGCCTACCTGCAGCGCATGCTGATCACGCCGTGGGCCGTGTCGGAAAATACGACGCCGCAGCTGGCCGCGCAGATCCTGACGACGGGTATCAACGGCATCATCACGCCGGATGTCGACGTCTTCACGGCATTGCTGCAACGCTTCCCGGCCAACACTCTGCTGCGCAAGCCGCTGGTGGTCGGCCATCGTGGCGTTCCTTCGCAAGTGGACGAAAATACGCTGGAAGGCGCCGTGAAGGCTGTCGAATTGGGCGCTGATGCGGTCGAGTCGGATATCTACCTGACCACGGACAACCGCCTGGTCATCATCCACGATGACACGCTGGACCGCACGACAACCGGCACCGGTAGTGTGGAAAGCTACTCCCTGGCTGAATTGCAGGCCTTGCGCACCAAGCCCCAGGGCCTGGCGATTCCGACCCTCGACGAATTTTTCGAGGCCTTGCGCGGCAAGCCCGTGACGCAATTCGTTGAAATCAAGACGGCCAATCCGAACATCATTGCCCCGCTCAAGGCGTTGATCGAAAAGCATGGTGTTCAGGATCAGGTCATCGTGATCTCGTTCCACCAGGACCAGCTGCGCCGCATGCGCGACATCATGCCGGAAATGTCGGCAGGCCTGCTGACCAGCACGCCTGCCGGCTCCACCGCTGCGGTACTGCGCAGTATCCTGGCCGGTACGCAGGCCATGTCGTCCACTTTCAACCCCAGCTATGGCAACCTGAGCGGTGAGATCATGGAGGCGGCCAAGCATCGCGGCACGACCTTCTGGCCGTGGACTTTCCGTGATCAGGCCGTGGCTGAAAACTACTACCTTTACGGCACCAATGGCCTGACGACGGATTACGCGCAATGGTTCAGCGAGTATGCGGTGCAGGTGGCGCCGGTCTCGGCCGCCCCGGTGCTGGCGCAGAACACGCCGGCTGCGCTGGCGGTGGCGTTGCAGCTTCAGAATGGCAGGACTGCCTCCGCACAGAGTTCGTCCATGGTGGTGGTGGACAGTACGGCCAGCTACCGCGATGAAGCGGGGCAGCTGATCTTCACCAGTGCCGGTCAGGCGACGGTGCTGGTTGGCCATACCCAAAAGCTGGGCGGGGAGCGCCAGTACACGATCTTCTCCGAGCCGGTGGTCGTGACGGTGCAGTAAGGCTATCTGAAGGGAAATGAAAAGCGGCGCGGGGAGTCATCCACGCGCCGCTTTTTGCCTGACCACGGGCCTAAGCGCAAGCCTCGGCCTTCAGGCCGAGGTCAAGCGAGGCATTATCCATACGGCGCCGCAGGCGCCCCCGTATGGTGGCGGAGAAGCTCCGGCCCTCGGGCCGGAGTTCTTCACTGGCTGGGAGGTCA